>ENA-UOJP01001366-UOJP01001366.1-human-gut-metagenome-genome-assembly--contig:-C102-NODE-1366-length-30068-cov-9.795255_pt1 | contig 30068 bp, 24 predicted proteins | sample MGYA00242353_ERZ723900 | MGnify/ENA metagenome assembly ERZ723900
GATGTAATCGGCCGCGAAGTTATGGACTCCCGCGGCAACCCGACCGTTGAGGTTGAGGTTTACGTTGAGGGCGACACCGGCGCATACATGGGCCGCGCTGCTGTTCCGTCCGGTGCTTCCACCGGTATCTTCGAGGCTTGCGAGCTGCGTGACGGCGACAAGTCCCGCTACAACGGCAAGGGCGTACTCAAGGCTGTTGACGCTGTAAACGGCGAGATCGCTGAAGTTGTTATCGGCATGAACGCTCTCGACCAGCAGGCAATCGACAAGGCTATGATCGAGGCTGACGGCACCCCGAACAAGACCAAGTTCGGCGCAAACGCTATCCTCGGCGTATCCCTGGCTGTTGCCAAGGCTGCTGCAGAGGCTCTGAGCCTGCCGCTGTACAACTACATCGGCGGCTGCAACGCTAAGACCCTGCCGATGCCGATGATGAACATCCTCAACGGCGGCGCACACGCTACCAACAACGTTGAGATTCAGGAATTCATGATCATGCCGGTTTCCGCTCCGTCCTTCCGCGAGGCTCTGCGCCGCTGTGCAGAGGTATTCCATCAGCTGAAGACCACCCTGAAGGAGAACGGCACTCCGGCAGCAGGTGTAGGCGATGAGGGCGGCTACGCTCCGAACCTGAAGAAGGACGAGGACGCTCTGAAGGTTATCGTTCAGGCAATCGAAGAAGCTGGCTACAAGCCGGGCGAGGACTTCATGATCGCGATCGACGCTGCTTCCTCCGAGTGGTGGAACGACGAGGAGAAGTGCTATATCCAGCCGAAGTCCGGCAAGAAGCTGACTCAGCAGCAGCTGGTTAAGATGTGGAAGAACTTCGCTGAGAAGTACCCGATCATCTCCCTCGAGGACGGCATGGCAGAGGAAGACTGGGAAGGCTGGGCTATGCTGACCAAGGCTCTGGGCGACAAGATCCAGCTGGTTGGCGACGACCTGTTCGTAACCAACACCTCTCGTCTGTCCAAGGGCATCGAGCTTGGCGTTGCTAACTCCATCCTGATCAAGGTTAACCAGATCGGCTCTCTGACCGAGACCCTGGACGCTATCCAGATGGCTAACCGCGCAGGCTACACCGCAGTTGTATCCCACCGTTCCGGTGAGACCGAGGACGCAACCATCGCTGATATCGCTGTTGCACTGAACGCTGGCCAGATCAAGACCGGTGCTCCGTCTCGTACCGACCGCGTTGCAAAGTACAACCAGCTGCTCCGTATCGAGGAAGAGCTGGGCGAGGACGTTGCACAGTTCCTGGGCAAGAAGGCTTTCTTCAACCTGAAGAACAAGTAAGTCTCCGTCCTTACCGATACTGCAATATGAGAAAACCGCACGCTTTTGCGTGCGGTTTTTTATAGCAATTTCTTGCGAATATATAGTAAATTCTTGCGTTTGAGTTGACGGATGGACAAACCTGTGCTATCATAAACGCAGTAGCATAGCGAATTCTCTGTGCTGAAACAGAGAATCTGGCTTTTTTGGATAAAATTGCTCACATTTTCATTTCTTTATCATAAATCACCTCTGTGCCTTGTGCGCAGAGGTGATTTATTTTTTCGGACAGACGCGGCTTGAAAAAGATCAGCCGCCGTAGCCGTTCTTCCATCGCTGCAGCGCAAGTGCTGCGTTCTTGTAGCTGACATCGGCGGTCGGCGTTCCGGCGGGCACACCGAGGATAGCCGCGTCACTCTGACGAACGTATCCGCTGGTTTTCCAGCGCTCAAGCGCCTGCTCGTAGGCACGGGTCTGTGCATTCGCGGCCGCACTGCTGACATTCAGCTGATAATTGCGCCAGTTCAGCGTCGGCGTGCCGTTCAGGAAGCCGGTCAGACCGGCTACGGACAAGCCGTAATCGCGGTCGGCGTTAAACTGGCTCAGTGCCGCCTGCGCCTGCTGGAGCGCCGCATTTTCCGATGCGGTATAGTAGCTGCTCTCGGCGGCTGCGGTCTGTTCATCGGCGGCATTCTGCGCTGCCGCACGCGCGGACAGACGCGCCTGCCCAAGCGAATTCAGGTCGCTGCGGTACCGGTTGTCCACCGCGATACGGCTGGTCTCCGCCATGCCGCTGGTGGCCGCCTGCCCGCGTGCACTCATGTTAAGTCCGAGCGCCGCCAGCTTTTCCTCATTGTTCACCGCGGACTGTCGGGCATTGATGTCGGTCTGACGCATACCGGCGGCGTAGTCGTTCTCGATGGATGCGAGATTGCTCTCCAGCTGCCTTGCAATGCGGCTGCGGGCGGTCTCAAATCGCTTGAAACGGGCATTTTCCGCCGCATCATACAGGCTGCTGACGCGGTTTGCACCGGTTGTTGTGCTTGAAACCGAGTACGGACGGTAGGTGCCGTTCCACGTCGAAACCGCGTCGTTGGATGCAACCTTGCCGCCGAGACCGAGTGAGTCAATCTTATTCTGGCGTTCGCTCAGCAGCTGCTGGCGTTTCGCTGAATCAGTCGTGCCGGCGATTGCCGCCGAGTAGTCAAAATTGTCGCGGTAGCCGTTGGAATTGAGCGTGCCGGAGGACTTGCTCGACGTCGATTTGCTTGCCGCCGTCTTAGACGAAGCGGACTTGGACGCGGTTGACTTTACCGTTGATGTTCGGCGCGCGGAAGTTGATTTGATGATTGCCAAAGGGAAATCCTCCTTTCTAAATTACGGTCTGACCCTGTGTCCAGCGGATGGTGAGCGCGAGCAGACCAAACGGCTCATCCGGCCGGTCGTTGCCGATGCGCACGGCAAACAGAGGACTGCGGTGCTGTTTCCATCGGGTACGGTACGTCACGGCGCCCGGAATGCACCGGAAGGAGAACCGTGAAAAGTCCAGTGTGCGGAAGGAAAACAGGTCCATATTGCGGGAAAGCGCAAGCTGGGCACCGTTTTCGTTCTCGTACTGCACGGTCGCGCCCGAGCGGGAATGCGGCATGAGCGTCGGAATCACGTCCCGCACGGTCTTGAAGCGGCTCCAGTCGGAGAGCGGCAGGGTAGGTGTGCGCCAGTACGCGGCAATCGCCGCCATGTCATCAAGATAGGCGTGCTCCTCCTCGCTTTTGGCAAAGCGGCACAGCCGGCCGTCTGCCGTGCCGAACCACAGCTGACCGTTCAGCACCGCCAGACACTGTGCAGGCACATTGACCCAGAAAAACCACGCCGGATCGCCGTTTTCCTCGGTCAGAGAGCCGTCCGCGACATAAATGTGTCCGTTCACTGCCAGATAATATTTGCCCTCGAATACCACCGCACAGGCACTTTGGAGGTCGGTCTCCTGCGATAATTTCGGCACAATGGCATCGGATACCGAGCGGATCGTACGCTGCTCGGCAACGGCGGTGCCGTACACGCCCTGCACACCGCGCGCCGAGAGATACAGCGGCAGGTCATTCAGCACGGCGAAGCAGCGGCTCGAAATCGCGCCTTCACCTTGCGCGCCCTGCTTGAGCGGATACAGCGCAGAACCGTCATCCGCCATCATGTAGGTGCGCAGATAGCTGGTCGCCTCTTGTGCGCCGCCGGACTTGACCACGACCTGACTTTCGTACTGTTTGAGATAGCCGACGATCGCAGATGCATCCGTACCCATGCGGGTGTAGCCGGTGTCCGGAAAGTAGGTCGGGTCGTACAGGCCGCTCTGCCAGTCACAGTCCGGCTCATCCGGGTTGCCGGAGAGGAACACGCGTGTGTCGTTTTTGCCGCCGTACAGCCCGGCGAAGCGGCATTTGTTGATCTTGTCCGCATATCCGCTGACGGTTTTGGCAAACGCGATGGACACATTTGCCAGACCGTTTCCGTTTGCCGGAGCAGCGGCCAGCGTTACCAGACCGGTCGAGCGGTTGACCGCCGAAACGGTAACCGCCGAGCCGTTGACCTCAGCTGTAACAGCTGTTTCGTCGAGGTCGGTCGCGTCCACCTTGAACTGGGTCGCTGTGCCGTCACCGATAAAGGTGTTGATGCGCTTAGGCGTCAAGAGATTTACCGCCTCGTAGCTGGTGCCACCGCCGGTCGGCGCCGCAGAGATGGTCGTGGTCGGCACATAGGCTGTGCCGGATACGGAAACGGCTTCCCAGGCCGTATTTTTGCTGCTTTTGCGCACCGCACGATAGGTTTTGCCGTCCATCAGGTAGAGTACACCCTTCATCGTGAACGACTGGGAAAACGCCTCGTTCATGTCCGCGCACAGCTCGGTCTGCGTGCCGTCCGGTGTCCGAAAATACAGCTTTGCACCCGCATGAACGGCACAGCCCACACCATCCGGCATGGCGAATAACCCATAAATCGGTGCGTCAAACTGCGCCTGTGTGCGCCATCCGGTGCGCTTTACCAGAAAATCGTTCTGGTCGCAGATCATGTTCTGCATATCCGGCGAGCGGGAGAGAGACACCTTGGTCGGATGCGTGCGGCAGTCGATGCCGCCGAACCGGCTGACCACAGTCTGCTGCTCGGTCTCCGGATAGGGGAATTCGTAGCTTCGCATTAAATCATCTCCTGCACGGCGGTAAACTGCGCGGGACAGTGACTCAGCAGGCGTTCGCTGTATTCGGTTGCCGCCCAGTTGAACTTGGCCTTGTCGTCATCCGCGACAAGCAGCGCCGCCAGTCCGTACGGAAAACATTCGCGCGCCAGCCAGTCGCCGGCGGGCAGCTCCTCGGTCAGCGCCGTCATGCGCGGCGGCACAAGCAGCACGTCTTTGCCGTCAGACGCACGTTCTGCGTTCATCTCGCGCAGGCTGTTCGCTAACAGCTGGTTGAGCGCACCGAGCGCAAACTGCTCGTAATACACACCGCTGTCCGGTGTTTCGGATAAAATATTCAGCGCTGCACGAAAGCATTCGGTTCCGGTCATAGGGTTACCTCCTTTGTGATGGGTTCATTGGATACAGTGAGGAGTTAGAAGGCAGGAGTGGGGAGCAAACGAAGAAAAACTCCTATCTCCTCACTCCTAACGCCTATCTGAATTTAGCCTTCCGCTACCTCGGACGGATACGCGCCGGACTGCACACAGTATGCGCGGATCTTGCAGCCGGTTTCAGGCGTCAGCACGGTGCCGGCAACATAATCCTTCGCGGAATCCGAGTAGCGCGGATCCGAGCCGTCCAGGGTGTAACGCACCTTGCCGAACGCAGTAATCTTGCCCTGGCTGATGGTCGGTGCGCTCGAGCGGCAGTCCTCATCGACCAGTGCATACACGCCGCCGCACTTGGCGCCGAGCACATATGCGTCGTAGTAGTGACGGCCCTCGATCAGCGCACCGGACACGCCGACCGGGTCCTCGTGCACCTTGGCATCCGCGATCTTGTACGGCATGAGCACGGCATCCTTGTGTGCAACGAGGAAGTACACGTCCTCCGGCAGATAGCTCTTGGGAACACGGACGACATTCATGCCGAATACCTCGCCGCACACGCCCTTGGCGATGGACTGACGCGCCAGCACGTCCACACCTGCAAACTCGTCCGAGGTGCACACCAGCTTGTACATTTCGCTCGTCAGATACAGATAGCGGTTGTCGTCCGGCACAAGTGCATCGTCGAGCGCCTGAGAAGCGTCCGCAATCTTGCTGATGATATTCGCCTTGGTCGGCTTTGCACTTTCCACAATGCTGCCCGCCATGGTGACGAAGCGCTTGAATGCGTACTTGTCCGCCGCCGGTGTGGACTTCTCGTTCAGCTGCAGGCGCAGCATGTCGGCGGCGTTCTTGACCAGATTCTGATCGAGGTTGTTGCCCTTGTCGATGGTCAGGGTAAACGCCTTGTCCTGCGTCATGGTCAGCTCCTGTACCACATCCTGCATTTCGGTCACATCGCCGTAGCGCTTCAGACCGCCGTCACGGTCGTAATCGACCTCTTCGACGGTGATCGGGGTGTAAACCTTGAGCGTTTTCACGCCGGTCAGGTCATACGTCTCCGCGGTCTTGCCCTTGATGAAGGACGCACGGGTGAATACCTCCGCAATCTGGTCGGAATACTTGCTTGCGAGATTGATAGCCATAAGAATTTACCTCCTATATAAATGTTAAATCGTGAAGTAATGAGAGTGTTACTTGCCGAGCAAAGCGAGGGTGACCGGATCTGCTCCTGTGGGTTCCCCGTCCGACTGCGCCGGACCGACCGCCGCACGGCGGTTCTTCTGGTTCATCTCGAGGGCGGCGAGTTCGTCTCTCAGCTCGGCAATCTCCCACTTGCGGTACGCGGATACGAGCGAGCCTTCCTGCTGCGCCCACTCCCATACCTGCTGCGGAATGTCCTCGGGACGGACATCGGGATATTCCTCGACGAATGCGGCGTAGATCTGGCCGTTCGGCATGGCGTTTGCCGCACGGTTGCGGCGGATGTAGGCGTTGCGCTTGGAAAGGCCCTGTGCGGCTGCGTCGATCAGCTCCTCGAGCGTCAGTTCGACGATATCGCCGTCCACCTCGACCGGATAGGTCTGCGCATTTTCCTGCGGCTGGATTTCCGCCGCCTGCTCCTGTGCGAACGGATTGCCCGTCATTTCCTGCTCAGGATTGGGATTCACTGTGGTTTTCTGCATTACTGTTTGCCTCCTTTTGCTGCTGTCGCTGTACGCGAAGTGCGTGCAGCAGGTCGTGTTTGCCGCGTACCTGATAATCCGGTACGTTTTCCAGATATACGAGCGGGTCGGAAATAACGCCGCTCTCCAGCAGATGATCGTTTGTCATCGTCTGCATGGTTTCGGACCAGTAGCTTGCCGCGCCGACATCCACCTGCAGGCGCATGTCCTGTCCGGCGAGTGCGGAGAAGTCGAACGTGCATGTTTCGGGTTCGCCGCCGTCCTCGTTCGGCAGAACGAGCGTGCGCACGCCGTAGTGCGCGCCCATCAGATCGAGAAACACGCGCACCCAGTCCTCAGTGAAGCGGTAGAACTCCATTTTGGTCAGCTCGAGCGGCGCTGCCGTTGCGTTCTGCACCGCGATAATCGCCGAGGTGTTGTCCGGATTGACCGTGCCGAGTGCGGCCTCGCTTGCGCCCATGAGCTCCGCGGTATCGGTCATCATTTGCTTGAGCAGCTGCAGCACCTGTGCCGAGATATCCGGTGCGCGGAATGCGGCAGCGATCGCTTCATTCGGGTTGCCGCGCATGCCGATCGCCTTGCCGACGTCGTTTGACCAGCCGTTCGGGAACCGCGTCATGTCGTACACGATCTTAGGGAACGCCACCTGCTTGATGCACTGGACGTACATCGAGTACAGCTTGTTGATGGCGATCTGGTTCGGAATCGCCTCGGTCAGCGGGCTTTCGCCGTGGCACGAGCCGCGCACGCGGTTCCAGCAAAGGTGCGTCACCGGATACAGCCGATAGGGAAGCACCTTTTCGCGCATTACGACCGCGTTTCGCGTGGTCTTGCAGAAGGCAATGCCGTTCTCGGTCCTGCGCATATGCAGCAGTACGGTCACACGCTCGCCGTCCGCCGAGGTGCGGTAACGATGGTATTCGCCGCTGTCCTCCGGCCGAATGGCTTCCGCATCGCTCGCAGAGATGCCGTTGGCGCGCGCTTCCTGCCGCACCTCATCTGCGTCGCGCCGCATGGCAATGATAATGTACGGCTGGCGCTGTACCTCATCGCAGGCGGCGTTGCCGAAGCAGATGTTCGTGGAATCAATCAGCTCCACCGCAATATCGCCCTTAACCGCCTGACCGGTCTCAAGCGCAGGATCAAAGTGCATGTAGAAGCATGCATCGCCGTCCACACAGGCGTTTTTCAGCAGCGGGCGGCCGAGTGCCTTGACACCCGAACGCTCGATCGCGGATGCAAACGCACGCTCGAGCACATGCGCGGTCTGCCGACCGTCCTTGTCCATGTCGAACGGCTGGGCGCGTACCGCCACATCGTCGGAGACCAGCATGGACACAAACAGGTTGACACAGCGGCGCAGCACGTTAAAGATCAGCGGGTCGAGGGACTGCACGCGCAGTCCCTCCCACTGCCTGCCGAGGTAAAACGCCTCGTTGCGCCGAACACGGTCGTATAAACCGATTGAGCGCTTGTAGTCGCGGTCGCGCTCATATTTCTTCCAGATTGCCGTCGGTGACGGATCAAATTTCATCGTTGTCCTCCTCTCGTCCGTAGTTCATCAGCGCCGCCAGATCGCGGCTGAGCGTATCCTCCGGCGTAGATTCTGCCGTGTGCTCCTTCGGCAAACGCCGCGGCAGAACCACACCGCCGGAGATGATTGCACCGGTCAGTACCAGTATCGCCGCAGACAGCGTGTAACATAAAATTTCCATCAAATCCTCCTTTGCTGTGCTAAAACCTGAGAAATTCGCCTACCTCGCAGTCATACGCCGACTGAGGGACTGCCTTAACCGGCTCGTACACGGTCGCGGCGTACCCGCGGAGCGCATCCGGCGCATGGGTCAGCTCGTGCGGCGTGTTCGCTGTGTCGGACGGATTGCGCTTGTCGTGCTGCAGCGCAGGCAGCGTGCGGATCAGATTGTGGCAGGTGTCGAAAATCGTCAGCCGAGGTCGAACGGCGCCGTCCGTATCCTTGCGCGGCTGCAGCAGCTCATGCAGCGCCAGCCATCCGGCGACGCGTTCATTGCTGCTTTTGACAAAATCCAGTCCGCTGTCCGCGAACAGTTCTACCGCGCTTCTGCCGGTTTCCTGCCGTCGGTTCCACAGATCGGGCGGCGCGAGACGGCAGTCGATGTGTTCTCCCGCCGTCTCACAGGCAAGCATCTGCGCCGCTGCATCCGAAATGATGAGTCCCGGACGGTAGAGTTCGCGGTAGACCACGCTGTGCCCGTCCGGACTTTGCGCGATCCAAAGCGCTGCCAGCATGTCCAGACCGTAGTCAATGGTCAGGCAGCGCCGCCAGTCGTGCGGGATGGCATACGGCTTTACAACATGCAGGTCGCGTGAGAATTCGCTGAAATACTGTCCCTCGTTCAGTTCCCACACGCCGTCGAGCAGTGCTTTCCGGTCGGTGGGAGAGAGCAGCTTCAGGCGTTTCTCGTAGCCTGCATCCGCCTTGCGGAGAAACGGGTTGTCGCCCAGTCTTGCGGGCAGGAACAGCCGCGTGCCGCCGTCGAACTCGCGCACGGTGTCCGGCGGCATGGAGTCGATAAACCGGCTCTTCACCCACTGGTGACCGACACCGCCGGGATTGGTCGTTGCCTTGACCTGCTTGGGGAATCCGTTCGTGCCGCGGATACGCGACAGCAGATAGGTGAACTGGCTTTCGGTGAAATGTGTCAGCTCATCGAACCGGATGACATCGTATTCCGCGCTCTGGTATCTGGTCACGTCGCTTTCCGCGTCGCAGTACCCGAATTCCAGCGCCGAACCGTTTGCAAAATCCCACCGGTGCTCACTCACCTTGTATTTGGCAATGCACTGCGGATACAGCCGCAAAGCCGCCGGTACGAGCGAGCGCTCCAGCTCCGGCATGGTCCGTCGCAGCATGAGCTGCCGCGAACCCGGATAGCAAACCGCAAACCGCAAAGCATCGAGCAGCTGACCGTGGCTTTTGCCGCCGCCTGCCGCGCCGCCGAACAGTGTTTCGAGCGTGTCCGACTGCATGAACGCCGCCTGCCGCCGTGTTACGGGGAATTCGTATCGTCTACGATCCGAAACACGATCTCCACCGGCTGGACTTCGGTCTGCTCGCCGCCCAGCATTACGCCTTTGCCGACCGTCCGGTCGAGAATTTCCTTGATCGCGCTGAGCCGGCTGTTCGCGGGCGCTTCCGCATCGTCTGCGATGTCGTACAGCATGCGGATCAGCCGATCCGGCTTTTCGTTTTCGCTGCACATGGCCTCACCTCCTTTCGATGAGCCATAGAATAGGAGCAAAATCCAAATTTGTCAAGAACAAATGTTCGATTTTTTATTTGCTTGCAATTTTTGCCCAGCTGCGGTATGCTGAATAAGATGGAAAATATGCGGCGCAGCAGCGCCGGTATCAGGAGGAAAGAAGATGAAAAAAATCGACCTTATCGCGCTCGATTTAGACGGAACCGCGCTCAATCCGCAGAATCAGGTCTCTCCGGCGACCGCCGATGCCGTGCGCCGTGCCCGCGAGAGCGGCATTCATGTTGCGGTCTCCACCGGACGCATCTGCGGCGAGGCACGCGATTTTGCACTTATGCTCGGCACGGATGACCAGATGGTTACCTCGGGCGGCGCTACGCTGTCGAGCGTGTCGCAGGAGCGCTGCACCATGCGTATGTCCATGCCGTGGGAAGCTGCCGTGCGTGCGTCTGCCGTGGTGGAGCGCATCGGCATGATCACAATGGTGTATGCAGGAGAGACGCTGCTCATTACTCCGTATGATGATATTGAATTTGGCAAATATAAGTCGAATGAAGGCTATTTAAGCTCGAAAAAGGTTGTGCTGTCTGTCGCGGAATATATTGCCACAAACCATATTTCGGTCGATAAAATGTTCATCCGCAGCCAGGACCCGGTCATGCTCGTGCGCGCCCGTGCACAGCTGGAACAGATTCCGGGTATCCGCGTGATGAGCAGCGCGGCTGACAACCTCGAGGTCATCACGCCGGCCGCGGACAAGGGCGTTGCCCTGGGCATGCTGTGCCGTGAGCTGGGCACCGACCTCGACCACGCCGCCGCCATCGGTGACAGCGAAAACGACCTTGAAATGCTGAACGCCGTAGCCCTCCCGATTGCGATGGGAAACGCGAGCGCAGCCGTTAAAAATCTGTGCCTGCGCGAGACGCTCACCAACGCACAGGACGGCGTAGCAGCCGCCATCGACCGCATCATCGCAGAGAACGGCTAAACGAGCAGACGGCCGCTGTTTTCCGGAAAAACAGTGGTAAAAATCGGATTTCTATGCTATAATATACTTGCAGAGTATCCGCAGAAAGCGGAAAAACGGCGCAGAACGCCGTCAGATTGAATCACAAAGAAAGTTGAAGGATAGAAGTTTTGGCTGCAAGGAAAACCACAACTAAAAAATCGACGAAAAGCGCGCCCAAGGGCAAGCGTGCGGCACAGCCGCAGCCGGAGGAACTCGGTCCGATCCTGTCCCGTCCGGTATGGGGCGCAATCTGGGGCATTGTCGGTCTGCTGTGCCTGCTGTCGATCCTGCCGATCGACGGCGTGCTGCTCAAGTGGCTGCACCGCGGCATCGGTGCGCTCATCGGAAAGGGTGCGTATGTCATGCCGTTTGCGCTGATCGGCATCGCCGTGCTGCTGTTTGCGCGTCCCAAGGGTCCTGTGCGTCTGCGCGGAACGTGTATCGCGCTCATGCCGCTGCTGATCGGCAGTATTATTCACGCCTTTTCGTGTGCAAATGAGTACGACCTGTCCATGAGCACGCTCAGCGGTCTGCTCTCTACCGGTATGGAAGGCTCGTCCGGCGGTCTGCTGGGCGGCGGTCTGTACATCCTGCTCGAGTGGGCGCTCTCGTCCATCGGCGCACTGCTCATCCTGCTGGTGCTGTTCATCGTGACTTTGCTAGTGGCCTGTCGCATCACGCCGCAGGCGCTGTACGACATGGTTCGTCCGCCCGAGTACGAATACGAGGATGAGGAGGAGCGCGAGCGCTACGAAGCACCTCTCCAGCTGCCGAACATTCACGAGGCGGCAGCTGCGCATGCGCAGCGCCGAGAGGAACGCCGCGCACACCGTAAATCCGACTTTGACATCCCGATCGACACCGACCCACCCGGAGAGGATAAGCCGGGCGAGGAACTGATCGACCCGCGAAAGCGCAAGGGCAAGGCCATCGCACCGGACGAATATCTGCGCTCACTGCGCGATAACGTGAAGAAAAAGGCCGGAAGTATTATGGATCTGGTTGAAAACAAGCAGCCGGAGGAAGAACTGGCGCACGCTTCCGAGCCGGAGCCCGAGCATGAGGCGGCTCCTGCACCGGCATCCAAGTCGAAAAAGACCGAGAACATCTCGGAGACCGAGCAGGAAGCCATGAATATTGCCATCGATGAGAGCCAGAAAGCGCCCATGCCGGTCTACGACTACCCGCCGATCGACCTGCTGACACAGGGCAAGCACGCCTCTGTCGCGGGCGCAGAAGCCGAGCTGCGCGAAAGCTCGGCGTGCCTGCTCGATACGCTCGACTCGTTCAACATTGAGGCGCAGATCATCGGCATCGTGCGCGGCCCGTCCGTCACCCGGTTCGAGCTGACTATCCCGCGCGGCATCAAGATCTCGCGCATCACCGCCCTGTCGGACGATATTGCGCTGTCGCTCGGCGCGGCGAACGTGCGTATCGCGCCTATCCCGGATAAGGTCGCGGTCGGCATCGAGGTGCCGAACAAGACGGTCAATACCGTCTTTATCCGCGAGTGTATCGGCTCGCCTGCGTTTGCCAACGCGAAAAGCCGCCTGTCCTTTGCTGTCGGCAAGGACATCACCGGCAAGCCGGTCATCGGTGACATTGCCAAGATGCCGCACATGCTGATTGCCGGCACCACCGGCTCCGGTAAGTCGGTGTGCATCAACTCCATGCTGATTTCGCTGCTGTACAAGTCTACGCCGGAGGAGGTCCGTCTCATCATGGTGGACCCGAAGATGGTCGAGCTGGGCAACTACAACGGCATTCCGCACCTGCTGATTCCGGTCGTTACAGACCCGAAAAAGGCCGCCGGTGCGCTCAACTGGGCGGTCGGTGAGATGGAACGCCGCTACAAGCTGTTCGCAGACCATCAGGTGCGCAATCTGGTCGGCTATAACGACCTCATGCGTTCCGAAAAGGCCAAAGCAGAGCATACCGAGGACGGCCATCCCGAGCAGTATCAGGTGCTGCCGCAGATCGTCATCGTCATCGATGAGCTGGCCGACCTGATGATGGTCGCCGCCAAGGAAGTCGAGAACTCCATCTGCCGTATCGCACAGAAGGCACGAGCCGCAGGCATGCACCTTGTTGTAGCAACGCAGCGTCCGTCGGCTGACGTTATCACCGGTATTATGAAGGCAAATATCCCGTCGCGTATCGCGTTTGCGGTAGCCAGCCAGATCGAGTCGCGTATCATTCTGGACACGACCGGCGCAGAAAAGCTGATCGGCAAGGGTGATATGCTGTATGCGCCGCTCGGTGAGGGCAAGCCGACCCGTGTACAGGGCTGCTTTATCTCCAACGAGGAGATCGAAGCGGTTATTGCCCGCATCAAGGAGACCAGCACCGCCGAGTACAGCGAGGAAATCCTCGAGCACATCGAGCAGCAGGCCGAGCAGGTAGGCAATAACAAGGGCGGCAGCAGCGGCACGAACGACCCGGGCGACGATGAGGATGAACTCATCGAGGAGGCCATCGAGGTCATCATGGACTGCCGTCAGGCGTCCACATCCATGCTGCAGCGCCGTCTGAAGCTGGGCTATTCGCGTGCCGCGCGTATCATCGACCAGATTGAGGATCGCGGTATCATCGGCCCGTCCGAAGGCTCGAAGCCGCGCCAGATCCTCATCTCGCGTGAGGACTGGCAGGAAATGAAGCTGCGCCGCACAATGCCGCTGGATAAGCAGCAGTAATGGATAATGGAGAATTGAGAATGTCGCTATCCTTGCGCTAATTTTCCATTCTCCATTCTCAATTTGCTAAACAATTCTCTCAGGAGGTAACATATCATGAAGAAGATCAACATTGCCGAAAAGTCTTTCAATCCGTTCGAACTGATCGGTCAGAAGTGGATGCTGATTTCCGCAGGCACCGAGGACAAGTGGAACACCATGACCGCAAGCTGGGGTGCTGTAGGCGTTATGTGGGGCAAGCCGAGTGCGACCTGCTATATCCGCAAGAGCCGCTTCACCAAGGAGTTTGTAGACGCAGGCGAGTATTTCACCCTGACCGTGCTCAAGGACGGCAACCGTCAGGCACTGAACACCCTCGGCTCCAAGTCCGGCCGTGACATGGATAAGATGCACGAGAGCGGCCTTACCCCGGTATTCGTAGAGGGTCAGCCGACCTTCGAGGAGGCCGAGCTGGTACTCATCTGCCGCAAGCGCGGTGTGACCGACATCGCACCGGACGACATGGCTCAGGAAGTGCAGGACAAGTGGTACGGCGATCACGACTACCACACCATGTATATCGGCGAGATCGTAGCCGCTTACGAGAACTGATTTCACAGAAAATTCACCAATTCCTCACGGTTTTGGTGTATTATCAAGAAAAGAAGTACAGGGTCGCTCTGCGGCCCTGTATCCCAATCCACAAACCCACGCCTCAAAAGGGAGGAATGCAATTCGTGAAAAAACGATTGCTCAGTCTGATCACAGCGGCTGCGCTGATGGTCGGCATGCTGCCTGCGGCTTTTGCGGGCTATGAAAACTTTACCTCGAAAACAACGTATCCTGCCGGACAGTTCACCGACGTGCCCTCAACTGAGTGGTACGCGCAGAATGTTCAGGCGGCGTATGAATACAAGCTGGTGGACGGCGTAAACGCCACTCAGTTCAAGCCGAACAGCAACCTGACGATCGCACAGGCGATCAAGCTGGCGGCGTGTCTGCACAGCACCTATGTCAGCGGCAGTGCGGATTTTGACAAAGTTCGTCCGTGGTATCAGCCGTATGTGACGTATGCGCTGGAAAATGGTATTATTAACACGACTTATGCGGATTACGATCAGCCGGCGACCCGAGCACAGTTTGCGTCCATCTTTGCAAACGCGCTGCCGGAGGACGCCCTGACCGCGATCAACAACATTGCGGACGGTGCGATTGCGGATGTTGACATGTCGGCAGGCTATGCCGCTGATGTGTACCGTCTGTACCGGGCGGGCGTGCTCACGGGCAGCAACAACGCGCATGATTTCAAGCCGAACACCAACATTCGCCGCAGCGAGGTTGCGGCCATCGTCACCCGTATGGCAAAGCCGGATCTGCGGCAGAGCTTCACTGTGGAAGCACATGTCGGCATGACGGCGGACGAGGTGTTCAGTGCCTGTGTACCGGCGATTTTCAAGCTGTACGCCTACGATTACAAGAATAATATCCTCGGCATCGGCAGCGGCGTTGTGCTCAGCGCACGCGGCGATGCGGTGACCTGCGGACACCTTGTCAACGGCGTTTACCGCCTTGTGGCTGAGATGTACGACGGCACCAAGCGGGAAGTTACGATCTACAGCTTTGACGCGGACGCGGACATCGCGCATATCCGTGTAGTCGGCAGCACGCTGCCGTACCTCGGTGTTACCACTGAGGTCGAGGAAGGCGACACGGTCTACGCGCTCGGTTACCCGGGCGGCGGCGCCGCAACGGTTACGACCGGCAAGGTGACCGACCCGGAAAACGACGATTACCTTGCACCGATGATCGAAAGCACGGCGCAGGTCATCAGCGGCAACTCCGGCGGTGCGCTCATCAACGATGAGGGCAAGGTTGTCGGCATTACGGTCAGCAGCCATTCCGGCGGCGTACCGTCTTACTCAGTGCCGATCCGCTACCTGAACAGCCTGATCGGCGACGGCACGGCGTACTCTCCCGGCGAGTATAACCGCAAACACAAGCCGGATGCATCGCGCTGCTACAGCAAGCACTATCCGGTGCCGGATTTCGGTACGGTGACCGGTGTCACGCTGCTCGGCACCATCCGGGAGGGCACCACGACCACCTACTACTACGACAGGGAAGAGGTAGAAGCCGGCGACAAGATTCTGCTCCACTACTACGCCGCACTGGGTGAAAACACCTTCTACCAGTTCACCGGCGGCTCGTTCACCTCGTCCTCGACGTATCCGTATTCGGTCAAGCTCTACGAGACCAGCTACGACGGCATCCCTGCGATCAGCGTCGTGGTTTCCAGCAATTCATTCGCTTCTATCGGCGGTCTGCCTCAGACCGTCGATTTTCTTTTGCAGGAATTTGTGCATTACGCCTAATGAAATGAAAGCTGACAGGCATGAAACGTATTTACGCCCAAAATGCCATAAAAATCGAGAAAAACGAGAAAAGATAAAATAAAATTCGGACAAAATTTCTGATAAATTAAAAAGATAGATTTTACGCAAACGTTTGAGTTTTGGTTAAAAATACATGATTAGTCAAAATGCACAATATATTCGTGGGAAATCGGTATAATACTACAATGGAATATTTCACCGCTAACGTGCTATAATGTGCTTGCGTGATAAAGAGAATGAGTATTAGAGAGAGCATCAATCGAAACGGAGGAAATACCCAAATGAAAAAGTATGTTTACATGTTCCCGGAGGGCAACGGCAAAATGCGTGAGCTGCTTGGCGGCAAGGGTGCCAATCTGGCTGAAATGACCGGACTGGGCATGCCTGTGCCGCAGGGTTTCACCATCACCACCGAGGCCTGCACCCGTTATTACGAGGACGGCAAGACCATCTATCCGGATATTCAGGATCAGATTCTGCTTTACCTCGATCAACTTGAAAAGATTACCGGCAAAACCCTCGGCGATCCCGAGAAGCCGCTGCTCGTATCCGTTCGCTCGGGTGCGCGCGCATCCATGCCCGGCATGATGGACACCATCCTCAACCTCGGCATGAACGACGAGATCTGCGAAGCAGTTGCCAAGCTGACCAATAACCCGCGTTTCGCACGCGACTCCTACCGCCGTTTCATTCAGATGTTCTCTGACGTTGTTATGGAGCTGCCTAAGTCCTCCTTCGAACAGTTTATCGATCAGGTTAAGGACAAAAAGGGCGTAAAGATGGACAATGAGCTCGATGCAGATGATATGTCCGAGCTGATCGTCCTGTTCAAGGATCACTACAAGAAGTCCCTCGGCGAAGATTTCCCGCAGGACCCGAAGAAGCAGCTGATGGAGGCTGTCCGCGCAGTATTCCGCTCGTGGGATAATCCGCGTGCAAACACCTACCGCCGCATGAACGACATCCCACACAGCTGGGGCACTGCCGTAAACGTACAGTCCATGGTATTCGGCAATATGGGCGAGACCTCGGGCACCGGCGTAGCCTTCACCCGCAACCCGGCCACCGGCGAAAAGAAGCTGTACGGCGAGTTCCTGATGAATGCACAGGGCGAGGACGTTGTAGCCGGCATCCGCACCCCGCAGCCGATCTCCGCGCTGGCAGATACCATGCCGGAGGTTTATCAGCAGTTTGTTGACATTTCCAGCCGTCTTGAGAAGCATTACGGCGATATGCAGGATATGGAGTTCACCATCGAAAACGGCAAGCTCTACATGCTGCAGACCCGTAACGGCAAGCGCACCGCACAGGCAGCACTCAAGGTAGCGGTTGATCTGGTAGACGAAGGCGTCTGCACCAAGGAGCAGGCGGTTATGAAGGTTGAGGCAAAGCAGCTTGACGCACTTCTGCACCCGACGTTCGATCCGGCAGCTCTCAAGGCAGCTACGCCGATCACCACCGGCCTGCCGGCATCTCCCGGTGCAGCCTGCGGCGCGGTTTACTTCACTGCTGATGATGCAGCCAAGGCCCACAAGACCGGAATCAAGGCTGTTCTCGTCCGTCAGGAGACTTCTCCGGAGGATATCGACGGCATGGCCGTATCCGAGGGCATCATGACTGCCCGCGGCGGCATGACCTCGCACGCAGCCGTAGTAGCACGCGGCATGGGCACCTGCTGTGTAGCAGGCGTAAACGGCATCAAGGTTTCCGAAGAGGATAAGACCCTGACCTTTGCCGACGGCACGGTAGTACACGAGGGCGACGTTATTTCGCTCGACGGCTCCACCGGCAACGTATACCTCGGCGAGATCGCAACGCAGGAGGCTGAGCTGACCGGTGACTTCGGCCGCTTCATGGGCTGGGCTGACGAGATTCGCACCCTGCACGTTCGCACCAACGGCGATACCCCGCGTGATGCAACGCAGGCCCGCAAGTTCGGCGCAGAAGGCATCGGCCTCTGCCGTACCGAGCATATGTTCTTCGAGCCGGCCCGCATCAAGGCGGTTCGTGAGATGATCATTTCCGATACGCTTGAGCAGCGCAAGGCAGCTCTGGCCAAGATCCTGCCGATGCAGCGCGGCGACTTTGAGGCAATTTACCGCGCAATGGGCGGTCTGCCGGTTACCATCCGTCTGCTTGACCCGCCGCTCCATGAGTTCCTCCCGCACGAGGATGACGAGATCAAGGAGCTGGCCGATGAGATGGGTGTATCCTTCGACAAGCTCAAGGGCAAGGTAGAAAGCCTGCACGAGTTCAACCCGATGCTGGGTACCCGCGGCTGCCGTCTGGACGTTCTCTATCCGGAGATCGCCGAGATGCAGACCGAGGCTATCGTATCCGCAGCTATCAATGTCTGGAAGGAAGACGGCCTGCATATCACGCCGGAGATCATGGTTCCGCTGGTATCCGAGGTCAATGAGCTGCGCTTTGTAAAGAAGGTTATCAAGGCTAAGGCTGACGAGCTGATCGAGCAGTCCGGCCTGAAGATGAAGTATATGGTCGGCACGATGATCGAGACGCCGCGTGCCGCAGTCACCGCAGGCGATGTGGCCAAGGAAGCAGAGTTCTTCTCCTTCGGCACTAACGACCTCACTCAGATGACCTATGGCTTCTCCCGTGATGATGTGGGCCGCATTCTGGAGACCTACTTCGACAAGAAGATCCTCGAGTCCGATCCGTTCGCTCGTCTGGACCAGAACGGCGTAGGCCGCCTGATCCGCTTCGCTGTTGCAGAAGGCAAGCGCACCCGCCCGGACATCAAGCTCGGCATCTGCGGCGAGCACGGCGGCGATCTGTCCTCCGTCGAGTTCTGCCACAATGTTGGCCTGAATTACGTTTCCTGCTCGCCGTTCCGCGTGCCGATCGCACGTCTGGCAGCGGCACAGGCTCGTGTAAAGGAACTTGGACTGGCATAAACCTCCCCAAACTTGACATACAGCGCGAAAGGCTTCGGAGCATTGCTCCGAAGCCTTTCGTGTTTTTTCATGCACAAATATGTGCAACAGTGTTTAGAGAATCATAGGGCAACCCGCCCTGCGGAGGAGAGTTACCGAATGCCTAATGGAAAGGGAATCTTACAGAACCTTCTCCACATCCTCCGCAATCTGCTCTGCGGTGAGGTGATTGTCCTTCAGTACCTCGTCTACGTCATAGCGGTCGAGAAATTCCTTTTTGAGACCGAAGTTCAATACCTTCATGTCAGAATCGCCGTAGAAACGCGCGATCTTCTCTCCGAAGCCGCCGTCGAGTACGCCGTCCTCGAGGGTGATGACCACATCGTGCTCCGCCTTAAGGCTCTCGAGCAGGTCAGTATCCACGCCGGTGATATAGTACGGGTTGATAAGAGTCGGCTGTACGCCGGTCTTTTCCTTGATGAGCGCCGCCGCCTGTTCACCGAGCGGGTAGAACGAACCCAGACCGATGACAGCGACCTTTGCGCCCTTCTCCTTGATCTCGTAGGTGTTCAGCCTGCCGAAGTCCTTAGTTACAGCCTTGCCGCCGGATACCAGTGCGCCGCCCGGCATACGGATAACGACCGGATGCTCGTTCTGCTCAATGCTCCAGTCGAGCATCGCCAGATATTCTTCCTTGGTGGTCGGCGCGAGGTAAACGAGGTTGGGGATGTTCGCCAGCATCGGAATGTCGTACAGACCGAGATGCGTTACATCGTTCATGCCGTAAACCGAACCCCACGCAACAATAATGGTAGCTGCGTTGCTGTTGATGCACAGGTCCTGCGAAATCTGGTCATAAGCGCGCTGAATGAACGTGCTGTACACGCCGTAGACCGGCTTACCGCCGTTTGCCGCAATGCCGGATGCCAGCGCAACTGCATTCTCCTCGGCGATGCCTACGTCGATAAACTGCCTGCCGGCCTTCTTGCGCATCTCCTCGGTGAAGCCAAGCACGGTCGGCGTACCCGAGGTGATCATGCACACAGACGGATCGGCCTGCATCTTCTTCATCATAAAGTCGAGCGTAATGCTCTCGTAGCACTCGCCGCTCATGTCCATCAGCGGCTCGCCGGTCTCCGGATGGAACGGAGCACAGTAGTGCCATGCCTCCTTGTGCTGCTCGGCAGGCGCGTAGCCCTTGCCCTTCTGGGTGACGATGTGCACAACAACCGGCTGCGTGCTGTCCTTTACGGCCTTAAATGCCTCGATAAGCGAAGCAATATCGTTGCCGTCGGCTACAAAGCGGTAATCCAGACCCATCGCGCGGAACAGGTTGCACTCGGCCTTGCCGCCCGTCTCGCGCAGCAGGCGCAGGTTCTGATACAGACCGCCGTGATTCTTCGCGATGGACATATCGTTGTCGTTGACAAGGATGATCAGGTTTCCGTCCAGCTCTGCCGCATAGTTGAGTGCTTCGAGCGCTTCGCCGCCGCTGAGCGAACCGTCGCCTATGATAGCAACCACGTTGCCGTCCTCACCCTTGAGGTCGCGGCCCTTGGCCAGACCGCAGGCCAGACTGATCGAGGTGGAGGTGTGACCGATGGTGAAATGGTCGTGCTCGCTCTCGTGCGGGTTGCTGTAGCCGGAAACGTCGTCGTAGTGCTCCTCGTAGAGAAAGGCGTTCTTGCGGCCGGTCAGCATCTTGTGCGGATAGGACTGGTGGGAAACGTCGAATACAAACTTATCCTTCGGGGACTCGAATACATAGTGCAGTGCGATGGTTGCTTCTACCATGCCGAAATTCGGACCGAAATGGCCGCCGTGACGGCTCAGCTTGGTCAGCAGTGCATCACGTATTTCGGACGCAAGCACGGTCATCTGCTTAATGTTCAGCTTCTTCACGTCAGCGGGATCGTTGATGTTCTCGATATACATAGTTTTCCTCCTGAATATTTTTTCTAAACCCACTCTATCACTTGGAGTGTGCTCCAAGTCAAGCGGTTTTACGAAAAATTATGCAAAAATAAAAGCACCTGATACCAGGTGCCTTAATGCTCAAATAGATGCGGAAAACGCTTCTCCATTCACCGTCCAGTGCGCTTTTCCGTCCTGCACATACAGCTCGGTGCCGCCGCGTTTGCAGCCGGCGTTCAGAAAAACAGCTGTGCCGTTCGGATTCAGGCGATAGAGATTGTAGCCGAAGTCCTCGGCAGCGCGGTAACGCGCGGTGTGCCCGAACACAAAGCCGACCAACGTGCCGTCATCGAGCGAAACATAGTTGGTAAAGTCAAAACCCGCATACGGCGTCGCGCCAAGCTCGGACTGCTTCATCAGACCGCGCTCGCGCTGATAGGCAGGGGACTCGAGATAAGCCATGCTGTCCGGGTACAGCATCGCGTACGAGGGATATTTTTTGCCGGCAGGGACAGCACCTGCGCCGACCTCACCGACCTTTGTGCCGCAGTTCATGCAGAATTTTGCGCCGTCCGGCAGCTGCGTGCCGCAGTTCATGCAAAACATGGTAATCGCTCCTTTACATATACTTTAGTATATCGGGAGAGAGACCGTCTGTCAAATAGCCGTCACAGGAAAACCACGAAAAGGAAAAAGAAAAACCGTCTTTTCAAAAAAGACGGTTTTCGGTGGCAGCCGAAGAAGGATTCGAACCCTCACAAACAGAGTCAGAGTCTGTCGTGCTACCTTTACACAATTCGGCTATTTGTTAAGTTTTGCTGTCGTTTTGATGACTCATCGCTGACGACTTGTTTAGTATATATCAGAATCCGGGATTCGTCAACCCTTTTTTCGAAAAAAATTAAAAATTTTTTCGGAAGGGGACAACCGTCGCTTTTACGGCGGCCGTCCCTCGCGTTCGAGAGCCTCCCGCAGCTTTTCGAGCGCACGCTTTTCAATGCGCGAAACATAGCTGCGCGAAATACCCAGCCGCGCGGCAATCTCACGCTGCGGCAGGGGAGATGCCAGACCGATGCCGTACCGCAGGCGGATGATCTCGCGTTCACGCGGAGAGAGACAGCCTGCCAGCGCGCGGTGCATGGCATGGTACCGGTCCTGCTCCTCAACGGCGGACAGACCGCTGTCCTCGCAGCAGATAATATCCTGCAGGGCAAGCGCATTGCCGTCACCGTCCGACTCGAGCGTGTCCGAGAGCGAAAGCTCGCCCGCACTCTTGCGCTTCTGCCGAAAATACATCAGCAGCTCGTTCTGGATGCATTTGGAGGCGTATGTCGCCAGCCGGATATTCTTATCCGCCTTAAAGGTGTTCACCGCTTTAATCAGCCCGATCGTGCCGATGGACAGCAGATCGTCCTGCTCCGTACTTACAGCGTAATACTTTTTTACAATATGCGCTACCAGTCTGAGATTGTGCTCGATCAGCTTTTCCCGTGCCTCGGCGTCCCCGTCCTGCTGCATGCGGCGCAGCAGAACCGCCTCCTCATCGGGCGTGAGCGGCTTGGGAAACGATCCGTCCGCGCCCTGTACACGCAGCACAAAGAAGAAAAATGCGCCGCCGAGCGCAAATAAAGCAGGGAAAAGCATGGTCAGCACCTCGTTTCGATAAGATAATGCTATTTTATGCTGCGAATAACTTAAGTAGCACAAATAAAGAGGCAGTACCGCATAATACAGCAAGAGCGATTTACGAGTAAATTTTGCGTACTGATTAGGCGCGGTTTCGCAGCAATACTTTGTGTACTGCAAGAAATTGCGGCAGCGCGGATGAAACTCGCGCAAGGAACCGAGGCCGACATCAGGACAAAAAATCTCCGTAAAGCGCCGCAGCTGAATTATGTGGTATTGCCGCTGAGTAGCAAGAGTAAAATTAACACAAATTGATAGAAGATTTTTAGGCATTGTGTACATCATACACAATGCCTTTACTTTTTACGCTTTATAAGCACTTTTTTGGGGTAATTCGAGGTATTTTAAGCACGCCAACAAGGAGTGACTTTTTTCGCCACTCCTAAAATGAGAAAATATGCGATTTTGACGGCTTATTCCTGCTGCTGCATATACAGTTCGTACACTGTATTGGAGGTTGCCCAGCTGAGAACCTTGCGTGGATAGTTATTGATCCAGTCCTGCAAGGCAGCGATCTGTGCTGCCGTCACCTTGGAGAAGTCAGTACCTTTTGGAAACCATCGCCGGATTAGGCGATTAGCGTTCTCGTTAGAACCACGCTCCCAGCTATGGTGGGCATGACAGTAATATACTTTCGTGCGTTTCTCACTCTTGCGCAGGCCGGAGTTCTCCATGCCATCTACATTGGCAAATTCGCTGCCGTTATCTACGGTGATCGTTCTGAAAGTATCTGTGAATTTCTTTGCACCCATACTGCGTTCAAGACGATTGAGCGCACGAACTACGCTGGCAGAGGTACGGTCGCGCATCTTGATAATGAGTTCTTTGCGCGACAGGCGCTCCGTCAGTACGAGTAAGGCCGGTTTCAGCCGGACGGCCTTTGCCTTTTTTGTGGTGGTATACACCGTATCCATTTCCCAGTGACCGAGTGTTGTACGCTCATCTACTTCTGTCGGGCGGTAATCAATGCTGGTTCCGGCAGATACACGCTTTTGAGTTTTGATACGTCTATATCTGCGCTTCTGTCTACCTTTCATGGGCAAATCTATTCTGTTGATATTCAGAACGCCGGTATCAATATAGTTATATACGGTGCGCGCACAAATTTTCACATCAAAATCCCAGCCTTTGTTGTTCAATTCGGCCACTGCCGCCGAGGGCGAGTAATTCTTTTTGATGACCAGAGTTTCCAAAGCCTTAGCGAGCTTGTGATCGTGTCCAATCTTGACTTGTGCACCTTTAGCTGCAAGATTAGTCTGATAACGCTGCTCTGCAATTTCCGGCGAATATCTAATTTCCGTAGTCAGGTCGGAATTTGTGTGTTCATACTGACCGCGTTTTAACTCGTTGCATACAGTTACATGGCTGCATCCAACAACATCTGCTATATCGCGTGTGCTATGACCCTGTAAGCGTAGATGCTCAATCAGCAGGCGTTGTGTTTGCTTTAAGTGTTGTCCTTTTCGGTATCGTTGAATAGTTGCACTCATTATATCTATCCCCTATATATTGTGGTATGAAAAAAAATATAACACATTATATATGATAAATCTTTGGTAAAAGCAAACAAAAATCAATATCTGTGATATGTAGATAACAACAATACAACATATTGTGTCGGTTGCTAATATACCAATTAAAGAAAAAAGAAAAAGACTGCGTAAGCAGTCTTTTTTGTTTATGGAATTACAGTTCCATCGGGGAATTGAAAACAGATCTTTGCTTCTGCGCCGATGGCTTCTCCGATAGCAGTCCATTCTTCTGGTGAAAGTTTTCCGGTGGAAAGGCGCTTGCTCAACAGTTGTGGTGACCAGTCTAATCGACGAGCTAATTCGGCATTGGATAGATCGCAGTATGCGAGCGCCTGCTTTACGATTTGTTTTGTTGTCATAATATTACCCCCTTGCAATGAAGTATAAACCAAAAAGTATAAAATGTCAATATTTTAGTTTATAAATATCAACTAAAGGGTTGACAAAATCAACTAAATGGTTTATACTATACTTGTAAGGTAAGGAGGGTAACACCTCTGATAGAAAGGAAGTGAGGTAGCGTGGACGAAATGAACACGGCTGAACTCAATCAGTATCTCGAAAATATCGCTAAACTGATTGAACTCAGCGCCAAAGACCCGGAAACAGCGGCAAAAATCGTTCGTGACAGCAAGGTCAAGGCGTAAATGAAGGCTTGCGGTAACAGCCAAGCCAAATGCTACACCGCAAGCCTAAAGCGTAATCAGGAGTAGACGGAAACCTTACTCCAACTACTCCTTGATTATAGCTGAACCATGTACAAAAATCAAGGGAGGAAACAAAATGAATGAGGAAATGAGAGCGCTGCGAATGAGCGGCAAAGCCGCCAATCCCAAGCGTGTCACCCGAGAGGAAATCTTTGAGCAGCTTACGAAGAACGCAAGCGCTGAGTTTGAGGACTACGGTGTTGACTACTACATCCATATTGGCGATGATGGCACTTTCTACCGGTGCTTCGATGCGGCAGATGCAACTTTTACCGCGACCATCACTCCGGCTGACTACGATCTCACCTCCGAAGAATGGGCGGAGAAATCTCCGGAATACTTTTATGACCGCGAAACGCTGGACAACACTGCGTTTGCCGAAGTGGTTGACAATCTCACCGAGCAGGTCAACGCTTATCTCGCTGAAGTGGACGATGAGGATTAAGGAGGAAAACGATATGACCAAGCAGGAAATCGCTGAAATGATCGCAAAATACGCCATCACGGATAACCGTGATGGTCGTATCAAGATCAGCAACACCAAGATCGTGACGGATGCGATCTACAAGCAGATCATCAGCGTTAAGCCGGAGATTTTGGCGTACTTTGCTGATGAGCGCGCCGAGTATCAGCGCCGCCGCCAGACGTTTGAAGAAATCCCCGGTGTTAAGGAGCTGCGCGCCGCCCGTGCCGAGAGGGAAGCATGGCGCACCAAGATGCGGCGTGCTATGGAGCGTGGAACGTGTCGTTATCCGACAGCTCCGAAGTCTGACGAAGTTGCTATTGCAGAAAAGTATCCCGCTGCTAAGTTTGCCTTAATGGTCGAGGAGCAGCGTTACGGCTCTAACGCCGAGTTGGCATCTATCGCGGCCAAGGCGTATGATGCACTGAGCAACGGTGAGCCGTGGGAGCAGGTCAAGGCCGCATACGACGCAGACAATAAGGCGTTCGTTGAGCGCCACTTGTGGGATTGATACAAGACAGATCGGGTATATCAGAGGGAGCTGCCGCTCCCTCTGATATGAACAGAAACTACAAGGAGGGTATCCGCTATGAAACTTCAGTTTTTCTCTTTAACTCCGTCAGTGCCCGGCGTGCAAATGCTGCGGCTGAAAGACGGTGTATACAGCCGCGTTCCGCTGTTGCCGGGTGCGCCTGTTGAGGTACGCCGCAAGGTGCTTTGCGAAGATGCAGGAGCACCGGTTTCGCAAGTGTGGGCACGAGCGCTGGATAAGGAATTGTATCCGATGCTGATTACCAGTCATCACATCGGCGTACTGGAATTTGCGATCCCGGCTGATGCTGATTATTACACCGAAGCCGAAGTACAGGCCATCGACACGCAGCGCGTACAGCGTGCATAAAGAAAGAGGAAAATCATATGTTGACTGAGCAAAACACTCCATTGCCGCTGGTGCGGCAATGGAGCAACCTTATTCCGCATTGCTGGGAGGATTTAGACGAGCTGGCCGATAAAACCCGTGCAACGCAGCCCTCTAATATGGCTGCGGATGCGGAACTGTATGCAGCTATGAGCATTGTACAGGCACACGCTGTAAATGGTGCTCTGCCCGTGGAGATCTCGCACGCATCGTTCGAGCTTTTCTGCTGTGCGCTTTGGCGGCGCAACAAGGTCGTGTACACCTTTGATGATACGCTGGCCGCAGAGCTTGTACAGCAGGCCGACGAGTGGGACGATAGTGATAATCTGCCGATCGAGGTACTGCTGCATCCGCCGTACCGCTGTGCTTTTATCTCCTGTCCCGGTATCATTGACCCGGAGATTATCGGTTTCTTTCCGTTCATCGTGAGAGATATGGATAAAGGCACACCTGTCTTTTATGTCTGCGCAGTACACAAAACTTTCAGTACCTTGACTATGCCGCTGCACCTCAATGGCCTGACGGTTGGCGATTGCATCAATGCAACGACCAAAGCGGCAAACCGAGCAAAACACCCGGACGGCTATGAGGTAAATTTAGACCGCACCACTATTTTGCGATACCTGAATTTGTACTTATATATCTGCGCCGCTAATGCGGATATAGCATCGACACCGGCGCAGACATACCGCCCACGTTCGGCTGCCGCACCGATCCGCGACAGGTTCCGCGAGGTGCAGTCATATGATACCGGTCTGGCAATCGGCTCGGCCTTGCGCCGAGCGCAGGCCGAGGAGAAAAACACCAAAGCACAGCAGCGCGGCACTGCTCATCGGCGCAGCGGCCACATTCGCACGCACACTCGTCGCGGACACTGGCACCACTTTTGGACTGGCAGTAAGTCCAAGCCGGAAAGCCGCAAAGTCGTTCTGCGCTGGCTGCATCCGATGCTGGTCGGTCGCAGCGATGAACCGGACACAACCACGGTTCACCCAGTCCAATAATCAACTTTACGATTTTCTCGAAAACGGCTCTAAGTGGTCAAAAAAGTTCAAAATCAATATTTCAAAGGTCGAAGCAATTCGACCTTTTTTCTATGCTCTCAAGTCGAATTTTATCAGACACTATGTTTAGTAAGTCTGAAATTTTGTAAACAAATTGTGAACAATCATCGAAAAAGTGTTACAACCCCCCCTCTATATGAGTATAGTAGAGGCTTTTATTTTAAGGTGCTATTTCCGATAACCGAAATTCATAACTTTTTTGCACTTTTACAAAATCCTCTGCTGTACCTTGATAACCGAACAGCATGGGTGCGCTCCTGTGAAGCAAGCGCCGGAAGTTGAAATCCGTTAGGATAAAGGGAAGATAACAGCGAGCGTCAGCGGCTCAATACTGACGCATGAGAAAACAAAGAAAGGAGGGATTGTATATGGCAAGTACCAGTGAACAGATCAAACGCATAGAAACTGATATTTTGAAAGTGCAGACCAAAATCAAAGCGTATCAGGAGAAGCTCTCGCAGCTTACCGAGAAGCGCAAACAGTTGCAGGAACGCGCTCTGCTTGAAAAGATCAGTGAGATTGCACCAACCTATGACGATGCGCAGACGCTGCTTGACCTGTTAGCAGCAGAGCGCCCGTCAGCAGATACTAAGGACGGAGGAAATGCGCATGACAACGAACGCGAACCGCCGCGTGACTGACGAGCAGATCGAACGCGCACGCAGCATTGACCTTGTGCAGTTCTTGCAGCAGTATGAGCCGCCCGGAGAGCTGAAACGCATTGGTCAGTCATGGACACTGAAATCTCATGACAGTATGCGTATCTCAGCAGATGGTCGATGGAACTGGTTCTCACAGCACAAGGGCGGCGGCGATGCAATCGGTTTTCTTCAAGCCGTTCATGGCATGAGTTTTCAGGATGCAGTACGCACGCTGGCCGGTGAAGATTTTAAGACGATCCCCGCCACGCAGGCAGAGCACAGAGCAAAGCCGCCTGAGCGCGCAGCGTTCGCCCTGCCGCCAAAGAATAACGGCAACCGTCGCGTGTTTGCATACCTGCATCGGTCGCGCGGCATTGCGGCAGAGATCATCAATCACTGTATCAAGAATGATCTGCTGTATGAGGACGCGCAGCATCACAATGCTGTGTTCGTTGGCAAGGACGAAAACCACAATGCGAGGTACGCTTTTCTGCGAGGTACGCTCACCGCTTCACACTTTCGGCAGGAAGCAACCGGCAGTGATAAAAGCTACGGATTTTTTCTGCGCGGCAGCGGCAAAACCTTGTTCGTTTGCGAAGCTGCGATTGATGCGCTTTCCATCGCAACGCTGCGGAAGTTTGATGGTCTGGATTGGAAGAAAGATAACTATCTTGCACTCGGCGGCGTGACGGCGTCGGAGCGTAAGCTGCCGGTCGCGCTGGAGCGAACGCTCAACAATTTTTCTTTTAAGCGGGTCGTTCTTTGTTTCGATAACGACGCAGCTGGACAGACTGCAGCGCGCAGAATTTTCACGATGCTGCGTCAGCAGTTCCCAGAAAATCTTGAAGTGCGAACCTGTGTTCCCGAAGTGAAAGATTTCAACGACCAGCTTTGTGTTAAGCTGCAAAACGGGAAAAATTCGCCCTCGCGCGGGACGCGCGAAAGCACTTTATCGCGCTAAAGGTTAGAGTTCCCGCAAGCATAGGGTTTGGGGTACCCAAAACCCGGCTTGTTAAGGGGATACCCCCTAATACCCCCAAGCGACCATAGAACAAGGAATTGTAAAAAATGAGAAAGCGAGTACACCAAATAAAGTTCCGTTTGGACGATGATGAACTTATGTTGCTCCGGCGTAAATTGCGTGAAAGTAATTTGTCGATGGCTGAGTATTTTCGCAGATTACTGGTATATGGCGAAATCAAAATCTATCCAAATGCGTTTGTTGCAGACTTGCAAAAACAGGTCAAAGGCGTTGGTCGTAATGTTAATCAGATTACGCGCCTTGCGCACATTTCCGGCAAGGTATCGCTCGAAACTTTGCGTCAGATTTCCGAAGCGCAGGAGAAGATCGAGCAGCAGCTTGAGAGGTTGAACTAATGGCGGTTTTGCAAATTCATGTTATCCGAGAGCAGCTGCGGCATCGTATTGATTATGTAATGAACCCGGAGAAAACAGCGTGTAAAGGTTTTCACAGTTTTTTCGGAATTAAGGATACGCTTACCTCCGGTTTCACTTGCGCGTGCGATGAAGCCTATCAGCAGATGATGGAAACCAAACAGCACGAAAAGAAAACGGATAAAGTCCTCGGATACCATTATATTCAGTCGTTTAAGCCGGGTGAAGTCACGCCGGAGGAAGCACACCAAGTTGGGTGCGAATTTATCGAGCGATGCTTCGCAGAAGATTTTGAAGTTGTGATAGGCACTCACACAGATCATGCGCATATACACAACCACATAATTCTCAATTCAGTATCGTTCGTGGACGGTCACAAGTTCCAATCCACACCGGCAAGTTTCTACAAGCTGCGGGAAATTTCTGATGAGATTTGCCGGGCGCATCACCTGTCGGTTATCGACGAACCCAAGACCCGCAAGGCCAAGCACTATGCGGAATGGAAAGCCGAACAGGAGTACCGCCCAACAATCCGAAATGAGATCCGGCGTGATATTGATGTCGTACTGAAGCAGTCACATTCGCTCAATAATTTTTGGGAACTGCTTAGGCTGCGCGGCTACGAAATCAAGTTCAATGAAAAGCGCAAGTACGCTGCCATTCGCCCGCCGAACGGTAAGCGTTTTATTCGCATGAAATCGCTCGGTGAGGAATACACACCGCGCGAACTTGTGAAGCGGCTGGAAGCCGCCGACAAAAGCGAAGTTGCGGCAAACCGGAGAGCCTTTCAGCAAATCTATCAGCAGAGAAAACACCGAAAGAAATATTACGCGCTGCCATGGACAATCATTCCACATCGGCGGCTTACGCTGCGCGGCATTCGTGCCTTGTACTGGCGCTATGTTTATATGCTTAGTAAGGTGCGCGCGCGCAAAGCACCGCGCGCAGTCCGCGGCGTAATGCTCGATGAGTTAAAGAAACTGGAGCGATATTCGCAGCAGTATTATTTCTTGCGTGAT
>ENA-UOJP01001367-UOJP01001367.1-human-gut-metagenome-genome-assembly--contig:-C102-NODE-1367-length-30064-cov-6.965477_pt1 | contig 30064 bp, 20 predicted proteins | sample MGYA00242353_ERZ723900 | MGnify/ENA metagenome assembly ERZ723900
TAAATGCGAAGCCACGGCAAATTCCGTTACTGGGCACGTGTGCGTGAACAGTAACCAGAAATGTGTAATGGTTGTCTATTTTCCTGTTTAAGAAGTAAGAAAGGATTTTTTAATGGAGCTGCGGAGTGGTAGGATAGGGCTGAAATACATGATTTTGCAGTAGAAAGAAACTATAAAAATATAGGAATAATTAGAACAAATAAAAAAAAATAAAAAAAACAAAAAAATGCTTGCATTCGCGGAGCGCCTGTGCTATACTAAGCTTCGTCAGTGAGTGACTCACTCGACAGGCAAAAATAAAAAGCAGTAAGCGGGAGTGCTGGAATTGGCAGACAGGCAAGACTAAGGATCTTGTGGGTGTATGCTCGTGTGGGTTCAAGTCCCATCTCCCGCAGTGAGCAGAAGTGGCGGAATTGGCAGACGCGCACGGTTCAGGTCCGTGTGATGGCAACATCATGAGGGTTCAAGTCCCTTCTTCTGCATGATCGATAGCCCGGTACAGAGATGTACCGGGTTTTGTTTTGTTAAAAAAATAGATAGAATATGATGCTGGAATTTGCCATATAAGCATAAACTGTAAAATGAGTGAATTAGTGAATGGCAAGAGCCAGAAAAAAGAAAATCTTTTAAACTTATCTTTGGATGCGACAGAAGCGGAACGGGAAAAGTCCCCGGCACTTCAGATGGGATACGACCAGAATACGAAACGCTGGGAATTAATCATTCAATATAATGGAACTGTGGAAAAGTTGCAGGAACAGCTGCCGCAGGCGGAGATTTATCCACTTTCCGGCGGCTACGCGATTGTGCGGCTCCCTGAATCGCAGGTGGATGATCTGGCAGGATTATCACAGGTTGAGTATATAGAAAAGCCGAAGCGTCTTTATTTTGAGGTGAACCGGGCGATTCGGGATGCCTGTATTGCGCCGGTGCAGAGTGGAAATCAAGTCTCTCAAAATGTGTATGGCAGAGATGCTGATTTAAGTGGTCGCGGCACATTGACTGCCATCATCGACTCCGGAATCGATTATTTCCATCCGGACTTTCGAAACGCAGATGGAACGACGCGCATCGCCGCACTCTGGGATCAGGAGCAGAACCGGATTTATACGCGGGAGGAGCTCAACCGGGCATTGGAGGCGGGCAGCCGGGAACGCGCTTACGAGATCGTCCAGTCGCGGGATGTGAGCGGGCACGGGACGGCAGTTGCGGCGATTGCAGCCGGAAATGGCTGGGAGGGCGGCGGACACTACCGGGGAGTAGCCTGGGAGAGTGAACTTCTGGTCGTGAAGCTTGGAACGCCGCTTGTGGATTCATTTCCCAGGACAACAGAGCTGATGCGGGCGTTGGACTATGTGGTGGGAATCGCACAGGAATGGCGGATGCCGGTGGCGGTGAATCTGAGCTTTGGAAATACCTACGGTTCTCATGACGGAACCAGCCTGCTGGAGACGTATCTAAATTCGATGGCAGAGCGGGGGCGGACTTCCATCATCGTGGGAACCGGAAATGAAGGATACAGCATGGGACACCGGGCGGGATTTCTGCAGATGGGACGTCCGGTGGAGATAGAGCTTGCAGTGGGGGAATATCAGACGGGCTTCGGTGTGCAGCTATGGAAATTGTATCAGGACCGGTTTTCAGTAGAAATTTTCAGCCCGGGCGGCAGCAGCACCGGGGTGATCCGGGAATCATTGGGAGCACAGCGGCTTTCCTATGAGACGGAAGAGATTCTTCTATATTATGGGATGCCGAGTCCATACAGTCAGGCGCAGGAGATTTATCTGGATTTGATTCCAAAAGGAGCCTATATTCAGGACGGGCTCTGGAAAATCCGTCTGATTCCAGAAGAAATACGGGATGGTCAGTATGATCTGTGGCTGCCAGCGGGCATGGCACTGAACAGGGAAACACGTTTTTTGACGGCATCGCCGGACACGACGCTGACAATCCCATCGACCGCCAGCCGGGCGATCTCGGTGGGGGCGTACGATGACGCCACGCAGGCGTATGCAGATTTTTCCGGTCGTGGATTTGCAAGATTGGGGCATCCGATCAAACCAGAGCTGGCGGCACCGGGTGTAAATATCATAACCGCCCGCGCAGGCGGCGGATATGAGGCGGTGACAGGAACTTCCTTTTCCGCTCCATTTGTGACCGGAGCGGCGGCTCTGATGATGCAATGGGGGATTGTAAATGGGAACGATCCCTATCTGTATGGGGAGAAGCTGAAAGCATATCTCATCCGCGGGGCGCGGAGTCTTCCGGGGGAGACGGTATATCCGAATGAGCGGGTGGGGTATGGGGCATTGTGTCTGGAGCGAAGTTTCCCGTTGTAAAAACAATAGGAAGTGCAAGGTGCACAAAAAACAATAAATGAAATTGTAAATTATATTTAAAGTGTTAATTGAATTTTCTGCTCAAAAGAGTATAATTTATATGGTATAAAATGCAATGAGTGTGGCAATAAAAGAACGGGAATACAGAGAGTTACTGGATGGAGCAGGAAAACTGTTTGGATAGAAAATCCGCCTTTGTTATCCGACTGGATAGCAGAGGCGTTTTTTTATAAATAAACAAAGGAAAGAGGTTTAACTATGAGTGGAGTAATGATGATGATAATCGCCATCGTTGTTCTGGGAGGAGCATACCTCCTGTACGGGCGTTATCTCCAGAATAAGTGGGGCATCGATCCGAATGCCAAAACTCCGGCATATGAGATGGAGGATGGTGTCGATTATGTACCGGCTGATACAAACGTTGTGTTTGGTCATCAGTTCGCGTCGATCGCCGGTGCGGGTCCGATCAATGGTCCGATCCAGGCGGCAATTTTTGGCTGGCTTCCGGTCCTGCTTTGGATTTTAATCGGCGGCGTATTTTTCGGCGCCGTTCAGGATTTTGCATCCATGTATGCGTCTGTCAAAAATAAGGGACGTACAATCGGATACATCATCGAAGAGTACATTGGAAAATTAGGAAAGAAATTATTCCTTTTATTCTGCTGGCTGTTCTGTATTCTGGTTGTCGCAGCGTTTGCAGACGTTGTAGCGGGAACATTTAAGGGATTTACGGTCGATGAGGCTGGTGCTGTCACAAAGATAGCGGCAAATGGAGCTGTTGCAACTACTTCTATGTTATTTATCATCGAGGCAGTTGCACTTGGATATTTCCTCAAATATACCAAATTCAACAAATGGATCAACACAGCCGTTGCTATCTTATTACTGGTGGCAGCGATCGCGCTGGGACTGAATTTCCCGGTCTATGTCGATCTTGGAACCTGGCATATTATTATCTTTGTGTACATTCTGATTGCCAGTGTCGCTCCGGTATGGGCGCTGCTTCAGCCGCGTGATTATCTGAACAGCTATCTGCTGATCTTTATGATCGTCGGTGCAGTTATCGGTGTATTTGTGGCCAATCCGGCATGTAATTTGAAACCGTTTACAAGCTTTAATGTAAATGGACAGTATATGTTCCCGATTTTATTTGTAACGATTGCCTGTGGCGCAGTTTCCGGTTTCCATTCTCTGGTATCTTCCGGTACTGCATCTAAACAGATCAAAAATGAAAAGAACATGCTTCCAGTTTCGTTTGGCGCAATGCTGATGGAGAGTATGCTTGCTATCATCGCACTGATTGCAGTTGCTTCCTTTGCAGATGGCGAGGCAGCAGCACAGGGACTTACCACCCAGCCGCAGATTTTTGCAGGCGCGATCGCAAACTTTCTTTCCGTAGTTGGTCTGCCGCATTCGCTTGTATTTACATTAATCAACCTGGCGGTATCTGCATTTGCACTGACTTCCCTGGATTCGGTTGCCCGGGTAGGACGTCTGTCGTTCCAGGAATTTTTCATGGATTCGGACACAGATGAGGAAAATATGAGCCCGTTTGTAAAAGTAGTAACCAATAAATATTTTGCAACCATCATCACACTGGTACTCGCATACCTGCTTACCAAGGTCGGCTATGCAGAGATCTGGCCGTTATTTGGTTCTGCAAACCAGCTGTTATCGGTACTTGCTCTTGTAGCTTGTGCAGTATTCTTAAAGAAAACCAAGCGTCAGGGCTGGATGCTCTGGGTGCCGATGCTGTTCATGATGGCAGTTACCTTTACTGCACTGAGCATGACCATCATAAAGCTCATAAACGCATTTATGACGACCGGTCTGGATCTGGGAAATACACTGCAGCTTGTATTTGCAGTGCTGCTGTTAATCCTGGGTGTATTAGTAGCAATTCAGGGTATCAAGAAACTGCTTGAAAAAGCGGATAAGTAAAAATAATAAGTGAAAATAAAATGTAGATGAGGTCCATCAGGGACAGCCGTTACGTTTTGTATGTATGATAGTAAAGAGAGGATGTCTGTATTCAAAAGAACAGATGTCTTCTCTTTTTCGTTCTAAGCCCCTTTGTTCAATAGATGGAAATAAGTAGTCATAATTCCCCTTCTTTCCACATAAAATAAAAAAAGAAAATAGAAAAAGATCAAAAATCCATGGAAAACCTCTGTCCCAAATTACAAAAATATGATATTATTATAAGATAATGGGCGAACTTTCGAATTTATTCCGTAAATTATTCTGAATAAAGGTGGGATCTGGATGAATATCAGAGAAACGATCGAAAAATGGGAACAGGAAACCCTGAGTCCGTATGCGTCGCTGAGTGCGAATACACGGGGACGGGAGCGGAAAGAACCGCTCTGCGACATCCGGCCAGAGTATCAGCGCGATCGCGACCGTATTCTGCACAGCAAATCGTTCCGGCGTCTGAAACAGAAAACGCAGGTTTTTCTGGCGCCGGAGGGCGACCATTACCGGACGCGCCTGACACACACGCTGGAAGTATCGCAGATAGCGCGCACGATCGCGAAAGCGCTGCGGCTGAATGAGTCTCTGGCGGAGGCGATCGCGCTGGGGCACGATCTGGGACATACGCCGTTTGGTCATTCGGGGGAGGCGGTGCTCAACTGGCTCTGCAGCGAGGGGTTCGCGCATTATCAGCAGAGTGTCCGCATTGTGGAGGTGCTGGAGCAGAAGGGGCAGGGGCTGAACCTGACCTGGGAGGTTCGCAACGGGATCCTGAACCACCGGACGAGCGGTCATCCGGCGACGCTGGAAGGGAACGTTGTGCGGCTTTCAGATAAAATTGCCTACATAAACCATGATATAGATGATGCGATCCGGGGAAAGATCATGAAGGAAGAGGATTTGCCGCGGGAGTACACGGACATTCTGGGAAACAGTGTGCATGAGCGGCTGAATATCATGATCCACGACATCATCGAGCACAGCCAGGACAAGCCGGAGGTGGCGATGTCACCGGAACGCGAGGAGGCGATGCACGGGCTGCGCCGCTGGATGTTTGACCATGTCTACCATGACGGGATTGCGAAAGCGGAGGAAGGGCGCGCACAGCAGATGATAGAGATGCTGTATGGATATTATATGGCGCATCCGGAGGAACTTCCGGAAGAATCCCACCGGATTATGGAGATAAGAAATGAGACGAAAGAGCGCGCGGTATGCGATTATATCGCGGGTATGACAGATATTTACGCGATTGACCGGTTTAAGGAATTGTTTATTCCGAAAGCCTGGAGCGTATAAGGAGGAAGAAATGTATTATCCGGAAGAGGTAATCGAGGAAGTCAGAATGCGTAGCGACATTGTGGATGTGATTTCCGGATACGTGAAGCTGCAGAAGAAGGGGAGCAACCTGTTTGGACTCTGCCCGTTTCATCATGAGAAATCGCCATCCTTTTCGGTGTCGCCGTCCAAGCAGATGTACCACTGCTTTGGCTGCGGTGTCAGCGGCAATGTGATTACGTTTGTGATGGAATATGAAAATTATTCATTCCGCGAGGCGGTTGAGATGCTGGCGGACCGTTCAGGCGTGAAACTGCCGAAGATGGAATATTCTAAAGAGGCAAAGGCGAAGGCGGACCGCAAGGCGGCGCTTCTGGAGATCAATAAGCTGGCAGCCAATTATTTTTATTACCAGCTCAAGCAGCCGCAGGGAAAGATAGGATATGATTATCTGGTAAAGCGGAAGCTGACGGATGAGACGATCCGGCGGTTCGGACTGGGATTTTCCAATAAAATCAGCGACGATCTGTACCGGTATCTGAAAAGCAAGGGCTATGAGGACGAGCTTTTAAAGGATACGGGGCTGGGGCCGATCGAGGAGCGCGGCGCCCGGGACAAGGGCTGGAATCGTGTCATCTTTCCGATCATGGATGTAAACAGCCGGGTGATCGGGTTTGGCGGACGTGTCCTCGGGGACGGGGAACCGAAATACTTAAACTCACCGGAGACGATGCTGTTTGACAAAAGCCGGAATCTATACGGACTTAATTACGCGCGTACTTCGAGAAAGAAATATATGATGCTCTGCGAGGGCTACATGGATGTGATTTCCATGCACCAGGCGGGTTATACGAACGCGGTCGCATCGCTGGGAACGGCGCTGACCGAGCAGCATGCGGCGCTTCTGAAGCGGTATACGGATCAGGTCATTCTGACCTACGACAGCGATGGTGCGGGCGTCAAAGCGGCGCTGCGGGCGATTCCGATCCTCAAGCGGGCAGGAATTTCAACCAAGGTATTGAATATGCGTCCGTATAAGGATCCAGATGAATTTATGAAAAACCTGGGAGCAGAGGAGTTTGAAAAGCGGATCGAGACGGCTAGAAACAGCTTTCTCTATGAGATCGATGTGCTGAAAGCCGGCTTTGATATGGAAGATCCGGAGCAGAAGACGGCATTTTACAATCAGACGGCGCGCAAGCTGCTTGAATTTGGCGAGGCGCTGGAGCGAGATAATTATATACAGGCGGTTTCGCGGGAATACTTTATCAATTATGAAGATCTGCGGCGGCTGGTCAACCAGCTCGGAAGCCGGTATGGCGTCGGGGAGGTAGGCGGAAGCGTCGGCAGTGCCGGGGCAGTGGCGGAAAACCGCGGTGCTGGAAATGCAGAGTTTCCGGGAAATGCGGGACCGGCGGTGAGACCGGTGGGCAGGAAGAAGGAGAAGGACGAGGGCATCCGCCGTTCAGAACGCCTGCTTCTTACATGGCTGATTGAAGAACCATCGCTGTATGCCCGGATCAAGGACATCATCGGACCGGAGGATTTTGTAAAACCACTTTATAAAGAAGCGGCAAAAGCTGTATTTGAGGGTCTGGAAGCTGGAAATGTCAATCCGGCGGCGATTTTGAACCGCTTTATCGACGACGAGGGCAATTATAAAGAAGTCGCGGCGCTTTTCAATGCAAGTCTGGAAGAATCCTTAAACAATGAGGAGCAGAAAAAGGCATTTGCGGAGACGGTGCGCCGGATCAAGAAGAACAGCCTCGACGATCAGATCCGGCGGGCGTCGGATTTGAATGAGCTGCAGCGGCTCATACGGGAACAGGCGGGATTGTCTTCGCTCGTAATTACGTTGGAGTGATTGCGGATTGGGAAAATTGGGTTACTGTACACGGGTAGGCACTTTTGGAACCGAAAGTGCCGTAAGAAAACGTGGTGGCAGCAGGAATTTGCCGTATTGAAATGCGAAGCCACGGCAAATTCCGTTACTGGACACGTATGCGTGTTCAGTAACAAAATTGGAAATGGTCGGGCAGGTTCTGAGGATGGAAGGAAGGACGAACTATGGAAGAGAAAAAAGTTACATTTGAAGAAAAACTCACACAGCTTCTGGAATTGGCAAAAACAAAGAAAAATGTACTGGACAATAAAGAAATATTGAATTATTTCCATGGTGAGATACTGAGCCCGGAACAGCTCGATCAGATCTATGATTTTCTGGAAAATCATCATGTAGACGTTCTCCGGATGGATGACGATGAGGACATGGAGCCAGAACTTTTTGAAGACGGCGAGGAGGAGGAGCCGATCGACGTGGACAACCTGGATCTCAGCATCCCGGATGGCGTCAGCCTCGATGATCCAGTCCGGATGTATCTGAAAGAGATCGGAAAAGTGCCGCTGCTTTCCCCGGAAGAGGAGATTGAACTGGCGAAGCGGATGGAGCTGGGAGATGAAAATGCCAGAAAACGTCTGGCGGAGGCGAATCTGCGCCTGGTTGTCAGCATTGCGAAGCGCTATGTCGGCAGAGGTATGCAGTTCCTTGACCTGATTCAGGAAGGAAATCTGGGTCTTATCAAGGCGGTTGAAAAATATGATTATTCAAAAGGATTTAAGTTCAGCACCTATGCAACCTGGTGGATCCGTCAGGCGATCACGCGCGCGATCGCGGATCAGGCGCGGACGATCCGGATTCCGGTTCACATGGTGGAGACGATCAACCGTCTGATCCGGACTTCCAGACAGCTTTTACAGGAACTTGGACGGGAACCTACCCCGGAGGAGATCGCGGAAAAGATGGAGATGCCGGTTGAGCGTGTGCGAGAGATCATGAAGATTTCACAGGATCCGGTTTCCTTGGAGACACCGATCGGCGAGGAGGAAGACAGTCATCTGGGCGATTTCATTCAGGACGATCATGTGCAGGTTCCGGTCGATGCGGCAACCTATACATTGCTGCATGAACAGCTCATGGAAGTGCTCGATACGCTGACCGAGCGGGAGCAGAAGGTGCTGCGTCTGCGCTTTGGCCTGGACGACGGCAGACCGCGCACGCTCGAAGAGGTAGGACGGCAGTTCAATGTCACCCGTGAGCGGATCCGCCAGATCGAGGCGAAAGCGCTGCGGAAGCTGCGCCATCCGAGCCGGAGCAAAAAATTGAAGGATTATCTGGATGAATGATCTGGAAAGAAGAAATAAAAAGTAGAACACAGGAGAATAAATCATGCGGACAGAAGTAAAACTCTCGAAGCGGCTGGAACGGATCGCTTCTTTTGTACAGCCGGGCAGCCGGGTAGCAGATATCGGCACCGATCACGGTTATGTGCCGATCTGGCTGGTGCAGAAGGGCGTGTGCCCGTCGGCATTGGCGATGGATGTGCGGAAAGGCCCGCTGGAGCGGGCGGAAGAACACGTGGAAGAGGTGGGGCTTTCCGGGAAAATTGAACTGCGCCTGTCAGACGGACTGGCAAAATTGAAGGCAGGCGAGGCAGACACAGTTGTGATCGCCGGAATGGGCGGAAAACTGACCTGCCGGATTCTGGAACAGGGACGCCATGTGTGGGAGAATTGGAGCGAGGGAAAAGAACGCCTGATTCTGTCGCCGCAGTCGGAGCAGGACGAAGTGCGTCATTTTCTGGAAGAACAGGGATTTTCGATTCTCCGGGAAGCGATGCTGACGGACGAGGGAAAATATTACATAGTGATAGAAGCGGCGCGAGGCACGATGCGGCCGGGGAGAGAGCAGGATTACCGTTTTGGAGCCGATTTGATCCGGAAGAAAGATCCGGTGCTGCTTGCGTATCTGGAGAAAGAAGAGAAGATGACGCGGCAGGTGCTGGCAGGGCTGACAGAAAATGATGCCCAGAACAAGAAGGAAACTTTAGAAGCCAGTGAAGCGGGAGAGACGGCGATCAGCCGCCGAGCAGCGCGCATCAACGAACTGACCGCCTATCTGGCGCTGATAGAGGAGACGAGACATGAAATGCAGTGAGATTATCAAGATCCTGGAAACACTTTCGCCGCGCAGCATGGCATGTGACTGGGACAATCCGGGGCTTTTAGCGGGGCGCAGCGGGAAGGAAGTGAAGACGATCTTTCTGGCGGTGGACGCCACAGATTCTGTGATTGAGCAGGCAGAGCAGGTGGGGGCGGATATGATTTTGACGCACCATCCGCTTATTTTCAAAGGAATCAAGCAGGTGTCCGATCAGAATTTCATCGGCAGAAGAGTCCTGCGGATGATTCAGGATGATATTTCCTACTATGCGATGCACACGAATTTCGACGCAGCGCCGGGCTGCATGGCAGATCTGGCGGCAAAGAAGCTGGGACTGACGGATTGTGAAGTTTTAGAGAAAATGGGAGAGACCGGAGACGGCACTTCCTACGGAATCGGATGCACTGGACGCTTCGAACAGCCGATGACGCTGCGGGCAGCTGCCGAGCAGGTCAAGGAGGCATTTGGTCTGCCGTATGCGGCAGTCTTCGGTGAGCTGGACGGTGAGGCAGTGATTCAGAAAGCGGCGGTCTGCCCGGGCGCAGGAGGAAGCACGATGGGAGAGGCACTGGCAGCCGGGGCGCAGGTTTATATCACAGGAGATATCAGCCACCATGAAGGAATCGACGCGGTTGCACAGGGCATGGCGGTCATTGACGCCGGACATTATGGAATTGAACACATTTTTACAGAATTTATGGAGAAATATCTGATGAGGAAGCTGGGGGATGCCGTGAAGGTTGTGCGGGAGAAACCGGCGTTTCCAATCCAGATTGTTTAGGGAGGGGATTACATGCCGGAGGTACGGATTGGGAGTGAGATAAAAACATATCCGCAGGGAACCGCCTACGCGGAGATTGCGGAGGAATATCAGAAGAATTACGAGAATGATATTCTTCTGGTCTCGGTAAATGGACGGCTGCGGGAGCTGCATAAAACACTGCAGAAGGACTGCCAGATGGAATTTATCACAGCGGCAGATACGGCTGGCTATCTGGCATATCAGAGAAGTGCCGTCTTTCTGATGATGAAAGCCTTTCAGGATGTGGCAGGCAGGGAAAATGTGAAGAATATCACGGTCTGCTTTTCTGTTGAAAATGGTCTGTATGTGGAGGTGGAAGGCGGGGTAACACTCAGCCAGGAGCTGTTAGACCGTGTGAAAGAGGAGATGAAGCGCCTGTCTGAGCAGGATCTGCCGCTGCAGAAACGGAGTGAAAATACGGATGAGGCGATGGATCATTTCCAGGAGCAGGGCATGTATGACAAGGCGCGTTTGTTCAATTACCGGAGGGCGTCGCGGGTCAATGTTTACCGGCTTGGCGATTATGACGACTATTTCTACGGATATATGGTCATGAGCACCCGGTATCTCAAATATTTTGATTTACAGATGTACGAGGAAGGATTTATCCTGCGTCTGCCGAACAAGAAGCAGCCGAAGGCGATTCAGCCGTTCCATCCGCAGAAAAAACTGTTTGATGTCCAGCAGGAGGCGGAAAAGCTCGGTCACAAGCTCGGTGTGTTTGACGTGGGGACACTCAACGATACGATCGCGCGGGGGCGCATGAACGACCTGATCCTGATGCAGGAGGCGCTGCAGGAAAAGAAGATCGGAGATATTGCGGAGCAGATTTATGAGAGCGGACGCAAACTGATCATGATTGCAGGACCGTCCTCTTCGGGAAAAACGACCTTTTCACACCGTCTGTCGATTCAGCTCGGCGCGCTGGGAATGAAACCGCATCCGATCGCGGTGGACAATTATTTTGTCAACCGTGTGGACAGCCCGCGGGATGAAAATGGAAATTACGATTATGAGGCATTAAACTGCATCGATGTGAAACAGTTTAATGAAGATATGGAAGAACTTTTGGCGGGAAAACGCGTGGAACTGCCGGTTTACAACTTTGTCAAGGGCGAGCGCGAATATAAGGGCGATTTCTTGCAGCTTGGGGCGGAGGATATTCTGGTCATCGAGGGAATCCACTGCCTGAATGATGATTTGTCGTATTCACTGCCGCGTGATAAGAAATTTAAGATCTATATCAGTGCGCTGACCCAGTTAAATATCGACGATCACAACCGAGTTCCGACGACGGACGGACGTCTGATCCGGCGGATGGTCCGCGATGCGAGAACGCGCGGTGCGTCGGCACAGGACACGATCCGGATGTGGGATTCCGTACGCCGGGGCGAGGAGCGGAATATTTTCCCGTATCAGGAAGAGGCGGATGCGATGTTCAACTCTGCGTTTTTATATGAGCTTTCGGTGCTCAAACAGTATGCGGAGCCGATCTTATATAGTGTTCCGCGTGATTCAGCGGAGTACAACGAGGCGAAGCGGCTGCTCAAATTTCTCGATTATTTTCTGGGTGTCAGCAGCGAACAGGTGCCGCACAATTCGATTGTGCGCGAATTTATCGGTGGAAGCTGTTTTAAAGTATGATTGACTGGACAAATGCCTGAAAATATGGTAGAGTTAAAATGTTTTGAGTAAGACAGATGGTCGCGGCTGCAGAACCGAAAGGCTGCAGGTGAGGAAAGTCCGGGCTTCACAGGGCAGGATGCCAGATAACGTCTGGTGGAGGCGACTCCAAGGATAGTGCAACAGAAATGTACCGCCCGGTTTACCGGGTAAGGGTGGAAGGGCAGTGTAAGAGACTACCGCCCGGCTGGTAACAGCCGGGGCACATGTAAACCCCATCCGAAGCAAGACCGAACAGAGAGCGCAAGGCGGCCCGTCTGCTCTCGGGTAGGTCGCTTGAGCCTGCTGGCGACAGCAGGACTAGATAGATGACCATTCAACGACATAACCCGGCTTACCGTTTTGCTCAAATCATTTAAGGGGGCTGTTGCCGAATGCAGATACCAGAGGGCGTCTTTATTCGGCAGCGGCTCTTTTTTCTATTTACATACAAATGAAAAGGGGGAAACTTTATGTTAGAAGGATTTGCATCACTCGTTGGTGTGATCAGCAACGTCATGTACAGTTATCTGCTGATTATTATGCTGCTGGTGGTCGGACTGTATTTCACACTCCGAAGCCGTTTCGTACAGCTCCGTCTGCTTCCGGAATCAATCCGGGTAGTCGGAGAGAAGACGGACAGCAACTCCGTATCCGCATTTCAGGCGTTGATGGTATCGACGGCGAGCCGTGTAGGCACAGGCAATATCGTAGGTGTAGCCAATGCGATCGCGATTGGCGGTTACGGCGCGGTGTTCTGGATGTGGTTGATTGCGATTGTGGGCGGCGCATCGGCATTTATCGAGAGCACACTGGCGCAGATTTATAAGAAGCGCGACGCGTCCGGCGGAAGCTATGGCGGTCCGTCTTACTATATCGAGGCGGCGCTGAAGAACCGTGCGCTGGGTGTTATCTTCGCGATTGCCCTGATTGCTACTTATGCTGGCGGTTTCAATATGCTGGCGTCCTTTAACCTGATTGACAGTATGTCGAATTACGGTTTTTACCATCAGTTTATGATGGGGGACAAGAGCCTGGTTCCGATGATCGGCGGCGCCATTCTGGCGATTCTGGTCGGCATCTGTATCATGGGCGGCGGAAAACAGATTGTCCGCATTACCGGTGTGCTGGTTCCGTTTATGGGCGTTTTCTACATCCTGATGGCAGTTGCGGTCATGTTCTTAAACATCGGAAGACTACCGGAAGTGTTTGTCAATATCTTCTCCAATGCCTTTGATTTCAAGGCGATCTTCGGCGGATTCGCAGGTTCTGCCATGATGCAGGGAATCAAGAGAGGTCTGTATTCCAACGAGGCGGGTGTTGGTTCTGCACCGAACGCGGCGGCAGCAGCCAATGTCAGCCATCCGGTTAAGCAGGGACTGGTACAGATGCTTTCCGTCTTTATCGATACAATCCTCATCTGTACGGCAACAGCGATGATGTGCCTCTGCACCGGTATCGTTCCGTCCGAAGAACTGAAAGGCGCTCCGTTCGTACAGGAATCTTTGGGAACGGTATTTGGCGTGATTGGACCGTATTTCATTACATTTGCACTTCTTTTGTTTGCATTTACGACACTGCTCGGCAACCTGTTCTACTGTGAGGGATGTCTCAACTACATCGCACGCCGTACGCTGAAAAACAAAGAAATGAACGTGTTCCGCCTGTTTGCGGTGGTAGTTGTCTTCATCGGCGCACAGCTCCAGTTCGGTCTGGTATGGGATCTCGCGGATGTCCTCATGGGTATCATGGCGATCATCAACCTGCCGGTTATCGTGATTCTGGGAAATACAGCGCTCAAATGTCTGGATGATTACCAGGCGCAGAAAAAGGAAGGCAAGAATCCGTGCTTCAAGGCTGAGAGTATCGGGCTGGAAGGTAAGACAGAGTTCTGGAATTAAGATGTTCAAGGGTAGGCACTTTTGGAATCTATAATCTGGAAAATAATAAAAAGCCATGAAATCGCTTATGATCTGTAAATCTACAGAAAAGTCGTTCATGGCTTTTTTGATATTCATTTGATATATTCAGAAGAATCTACAGCGAATACTTCTCATCGCAGTACTGGCAGCGGTATACCTCTTTTTCCTCATCCGCGAGATAGAAGATATGCGGAAGCTCCTGCTCGATCGAGGTAATGCAGCGCGGGTTCTTGCAGTGGATGACATTTGTGATTTTTTTCGGCATCTTGACATCTTTTTTCTCTACGATTTTTCCATCCTTGATGATGTTGATCGTGATACGGTGATCGATGTAGCCGAGCACATCAACATTTACCAGATCAAGGCTGCCGTCGATCTTGATGATGTCCTTGCGTCCCATCTTGCTGCTGCGCGCATTTTTGATGATAGCCACCTGGCAGTCCAGCTTGTCCAGCCCCAGTTTAAAGTAAATATCCATACTGCGTCCTGCCTGGATGTGGTCCAGAACAAAACCTTCTTTTAATCCGCTGATATTTAACATGGTTTTTCCACCTCCAGTAAAGTCATGATCAGAGCCATACGGACGTATACGCCGTACTGAACCTGTTTGAAGTAAGCGGCACGCGGGTCGTTGTCCACCTCAACGGAAATCTCATTGACACGCGGAAGCGGATGGAGCACAAACATATCATCACGGGCAAGATCCATCTTCTTTTTGTCGAGAATGTAGCAGTCCTTCATACGGATGTAATCTTCCTCGTTGAAGAAACGCTCTCTCTGGACACGTGTCATGTAAAGAATATCAAGCTCCGGCATCGCCTCATCCAGGTTTTCAACCTCTTTGTACTCGATTCCCTTTGCATTCAGTGTATCCTCAATGATATAATCCGGGACGCGCAGTTCCGGCGGGGAAATGAGGACGAAACGGATGCCTGTGTAGCGGGACAGCGCGTTGATTAAGGAGTGAACCGTGCGTCCGAATTTCAAATCGCCGCACAGACCGACTGTTAAATTGTTCAGGCGTCCTTTTAAAGAACGGATCGTCATCAGATCGGTCAAGGTCTGCGTTGGATGCTGATGACCGCCGTCGCCGGCATTGATAACCGGGATGGAAGAGTGCAGGGAAGCAACCATCGGCGCACCTTCCTTCGGGTGGCGCATCGCGCAGATATCTGCGAAGCAGGAGATAACGCGGATGGTATCTGCCACACTCTCGCCCTTGGAAGCAGAGCTTGAATCGGCAGAAGCAAAGCCAAGAACCCGTCCCCCTAAGTTCAGCATAGCAGCCTCAAAACTTAAGCGTGTACGGGTGCTTGGCTCATAAAACAGAGTCGCGATTTTCTTTCCGTCGCAGACGTGTGCATATTTGGCTGGATTGGCTTCGATATCGGAAGCGAGATCCAGAAGCTGGTCGATCTCCTCAACGGAAAAATCCAGTGGATTCAGCAAATGTCTCATTTGATTCTCCTTCTCTATTCGTATTAGCATATTTTTCCCAACTATTATAAAACATTTCCAGATGGATTGCTATAGCTTTTAATGATCTGTGATATAAAAAATATGAATAGGGGGGATAGAAAATATGGACAATGTGATGACGGCTGGAAGATTACCTGCGATGAAATAGGAAATAAAAATGACTTTCCAGGGCAAAATGGATTAGCGTAAGGAACGGTCAGACAGGGAGAAAAATCTGGTAAGAAAAGCGTAAGGAACATTAAGAAAAATAAGGTAGGAGAATTGAAACAAATCCAGTATAATGTAGAAAGAAGAACTGGAATTGCAATGGTTGAAACTTGTATAAATCCAGGTTGTCAGGAATGAATTTCGATGGAATATTCAGGAGCAGGAAATAAGTTAGAAAATGGAGAAGGCTGATGGAAGAGCGGAAAGTGCCGGGGAAGAATGAACTCAGGAAACGGGAACCTGTCATACAGGTAAAAAATCTATATAAAGTCTACCGCGTCGGCGAGACGAAAGTATACGCGCTGAACGGCGTTGATTTTACGATGTACCGTGGCGAATTCTGTGCGATTGTAGGTACCTCCGGTTCGGGTAAATCTACCTTATTGAATATGCTGGCGGGGCTGGAGAAGCCGACGAAGGGCGAGATTGTCATAGCCGGACAGCACATAGAAAAATTAAACGAGAACCAGCTGGTGGCATTCCGCCGGGAGCGGGTCGGATTTATCTTCCAGTCATATAACCTGCTCGGTACGATGAATGCGGTTGAAAATGTAGCGCTTCCGCTGTCCTTCCGCGGTGTGCCGCGCGGCAGGCGCCGGGAGATGGCGGAAAAATATCTGAAAATGGTCGGACTGGAAAAAGTCGGCGATCATATGCCGAACCAGATGTCCGGCGGGCAGCAGCAGCGTGTCGGCATTGCACGGGCGCTGGTGGTACATCCAGAGATCATTTTTGCAGACGAGCCGACTGGAAATCTGGATTCGCACACGACGATGGATGTGCTGAAACTGATGCAGCGGATCGTCCGGGAGCAGAACCAGACGCTGGTTATGGTCACGCATGACAACCATCTGGCGGCGTATGCGGACCGGATCTTCCATATTATCGATGGGAAGATTGTGAAGATAGAGGAGAATCGGCAAATGGGCAAGGAAGATGGAAAAATAGAGGAAATTTAAGAGAGCGAAAGACGTAGCAGATATGAAATAGACAGATAAAAATAGAGTGTTGGCTGTGTCAGGAATTTAGAAGGCTAAAACACAGGAATGCTGACGATAGAATGAGAAATTGATAAAAGCAGCATTTAAAGTGAGCGGATATGGAGGTATGAAAAATGAGAGGTATGAGAAAGTGGAAGAGATGGGCGGTGTTTTTGCTGCTTTTTGTGGTGCTGGCGGTGGGAGGAAGCCGGACAGCGCAGGCGGAAATGCTGGATATGACAAAATATAACGATGATTTAATTACCGTCAGCAAAGTGCCGCACGGAAAGGCCGGAAATAAAATTTCGATTAAGATGACGGTTCATAATAATGGCAGCAAAGGAGATAATTATTTAAGAACAATTCGTTTAGCCAATGCGGATCAATACGATCAATTTTATACATATGAGGATGACGATGATGATGACAGTGATTCGGATTCCAATATTTCATGGTCTGGAAAACATTTTCCATTTGAAGCTGATTCAAATACGTTTAAAGAAAAAAGAATTGATGTAAAGCCAGGTTCGTCTAAAAGTGTAACATTGACGTATAAACTGCGCCGGGATTTGGCAGCAGGATATTATCAGGCGTTTTTCTATATTGATGACAGCCTAAAAGTCGGCATCAACATCTGGGTATCCGCCTACGATGGTTCCTCCACCGAGGAAGACGACAACACGAAGCTGGATTACGATTTTTCCATCGGCGATAACCAGCAGACGCCGTATGCGGGGTACAATCAGGTCATGGATTTTGGCGTGAACCTGACCAATACGGGACTTAAAAAGGTTTACGATGTCCGCGTGGATATGCAGCTTGACGCAGATATTACGAAATTCCCGTTTGATATCAATGAGGGCAACTATAACCGTAAAATGGGGGATATGGAATCAGGGCAGATGGTGACGGTTCCGTACAGCATGATGGTGCGCGAGGACGTAAAATCGGGCTTTTTTCCGATTCACTATCTGGTTACATACCGCGAAGAAGAGGGCGGAGAATTTTCGGAGCCGGTGGACAAGGTGTTTTACGTGCGCGTCAAGGGAAAAGATGACGATGAGCTGTCGGCAGATGCGGGCGAGCAGGATCGAACCAAGGCGCGTATCATCGTGGACAGCTTCGAGACGATCCCGGCAGAGATCTATGCCGGACAGCCGTTTGAACTGCGTGTGCGGATGAAGAATGCGTCTTCGGATGTGGTAGCTTCCAATATTATGTTTACATTTGCTTCGGAAGAAGTTGAAAATACGCCGATCTTTACATCCGAGAGCGGTTCCACCTCCGTAGTTGTCAATAACATGGCGCCGGGGGCGACGGCGGATCTCTCGATGGTGTTCAAGGCGGCGCCGACGGCGGAGCAGAAATCATACCGCATGACGATTCAGGAGCAGTACGACAGCCCGGAATTTAAAAATGCCAAGGAAGAAGTCAAAATTGCCCTCCCGGTCAAACAGGAGCCGCGGCTGAACACCAGCACGATCGATGTGATGCCGGATGCGATCGAGGTTGGTTCTGAGACGAATGTCATGTTTGGCATCAACAACACCGGAAAAGTAATTCTTTACAATGTTATGGCGCGTTTTGAGGCAGATTCTATCCAATCAGCTGACGCTTACGTGGGAAATATCAAGCCGGGCGAAACCGGCAATGTCGATACGATGCTGACCGCGATTGCGCCGACAACCGATGATGGAAAAGTGAAGATTATCATTTCCTATGAGGATGAAAATGGAGTCGTTTCAGAGACCGAAAAAGAAATGCTTTTGAACGTGAGTGAGGCGTTTTCCGATGACGGGATGGACGGCATGGATGGAATGGACAACGGCATGGATGCAGATGCCGATGCGGCGCAAGCGGGCGGCGCTGGGCGGATCGCTCCGATGCTTGTGATCGCTGCGCTGGTGGGCGCAGGTGTCGGTGTAGTTGTCTGGAAGAGGAAAAAGAAGAAAATAGGAGAAGAAAAGGCGCTTGAAGACGAATTAGAAGAGGAACTGGACAATGAGCTGGGCGAGCCGGAAATGACGACAGCAGATGTATCGGAAGACGAAACAAAGGACGTTGAAAAAGAACAAAATGATCATCTGAAAAGAAAGAAAAAATAGAAAGGACCGGTGAAAATGAGATTCAGTGATCTGCTGACGATGAGCGTCAACAACCTGTTTCGCAGAAAGCTCCGTACCTTTCTGACGGTTCTGGGAGTCGTGATTGGTACGGCATCGATCGTTGTCATGGTTTCCATCGGAATAGGACTGAAAGAATTTACCATCAAACAGTATTCTTCCTATGGAAGCCTGACCGCGATTCAGGTGTATAATTATGACAATGGAAATTCCAGCGATAAGAAAAATCCAGAGGACAGCTTCATGACGGATGAGACGATGAAGACATTTGAGAAGATTCCGCATGTGACAAGTGCTTATCCGGATCTGAACCTGAATGTGATTATGCGTCAGGGTGTCTACGAGGGAAATGTGCAGCTGCATGGGATCCCCTTGGGAGCAATGAAGAATATCAAACTGGGAGAAGGAAGCCTGCCGACTGTCGAAACGAAGAATATGGAGATGGTGGTCGGAAACATGGTCGCGCAGAATTTCAGCAACGCTAAGACGGGAAAAGGCTATTGGGACACCGGAGAGATGCCGGATATCGATTTTATCAATAAGCCGATGTTCACGATCTTTGACACGGATGCCTACTATCAGTCTAAGGGCAATTCCGGCGGTGATGACGGCAGCCAGAAGGTGGCGGCTCCGAAGAAATATATGCTGAAAACCGCCGGTCTGGTCGCAGGCGGACCGGATGAGTGGAGTGATTATAGCTACGGCGTCTACGTTGATCTGGATAAGCTCAAGACACAGCTAAAACAGGTGTTCAAGAAAAAGCCGATTCCGGGTCAGCCGACCAATAAAAAAGGAAAACCATACAATTATTTTGTATATGAGGAAGCGACGGTCAATGTGGACGATATGGATCATGTAATAGAGGTACAGAAAGCCATCAGCAACATGGGCTATGAGGCAAACAGCCAGATGGAATGGCTGGAACAGTCCAAACAGCAGTCCAACATGATCCAGGCAGCCCTCGGCGGCATCGGCGCCGTTTCCCTGCTGGTAGCTGCGATCGGCATTGCCCACACGATGATGATGTCCATCTATGAGCGGACGAAAGAGATTGGCGTGCTGAAAGTGCTGGGATGTTCCCTTGCAACCATCCGAAATATGTTTCTGATTGAGGCAGGTTTTATCGGTTTCATGGGAGGACTCATCGGACTGACGCTGAGTTTTATGGTTTCCGTGCTGATCAACCAGTTTCTGGCAGCAACTTTTTTATATGGAATGGATGGAAAACTGTCCGTGATCCCGATCTGGCTGGCAGTTCCGTCGGTAGGATTTGCCATCATCATCGGCATGGCAGCCGGATTCTTTCCGGCGATGCGCGCAATGAAGCTGAGTCCGTTGGCGGCGATACGGAATGAGTGATACTTTTGCTTATGCGATAAAATAGGCAGATGCCAGTTTTCCTCCTTGCAAATCCCCCCAACTTGTTATATAATTAAATATACTATGTAATTATAGTAATGTAAGAACGAAAAAAGGAAGGAATTACCGATGACACTGTTAGAAAATTGGCGCAATCTGGCATATGGTGACGGGCTGGATGATAAAAAGAAAGAGGAACTCTGGTCTGGATATTTTACGATTGAGAAAGGCATTTACGAGCAGATTCTTGCAAACCCGACTGAGGTTGTAGAAGGTACCGTTAAGGAACTGGCTGAGAAGTATGATACCGAAGTTATGATCATGACCGGTTTCCTGGATGGAATCAATGAGAGCTTAAAGGGCTACGAGAACCCGATCGAGACCATGGATGAGGATACCAAGGTTAAGATTGAGATCGACCCGGAGAAGTTATATTACAACATGGTAGAGGCAAAGGCTACCTGGCTGTATGAGCTTCCGCAGTGGGATGCAATCCTGACTGAGGAGAGAAGAACAGAGCTGTACCGCGAGCAGAAGGCATCTGGCACAGTCCGCAATACACATAAGATTTACCCGAACGATCCGTGTCCATGCGGAAGCGGTAAGAAATATAAGAAGTGCTGCGGAAAGAATAAATAATAGATTTATGAATCAGAAGCACATCCGGAACACAGAGTGAACCGGATGTGCTTTTTTCTATGGAAATATAGGACGTGCTTTTGTATAATAGATATAGAGAAAAGACAGCAGACGAATGATAGCAGGAGGCATGATAAAAGAATGGCAGGTACAAAGCAGTGGAGGGCGGCAGATGGGAGACCGCAGCCGGGATTTCAGACAGCAGGTTTTACATTGAAACAGGTGGGAAAACTGCAGGCGCTGGGAGCGCAGACACTGTATTTTGAACATGAAAAAAGCGGGGCGTCCCTGTTTTATATCAGAAATAAAGATACAAACCGGGGATTCTCGATTTCCTATCGGACACCGCATCTGGATGAGACGGACACGAATCATGTGTTTGAGCATTCGGTACTTGCTTCCTCTGATAAATATCCGAGTAAGGATATTTTTTTTGATCTTTGCAGCAAGACATACCACACATTTGTAAATGCATTTACCTATATACCATTTACGGCATATCCGGTGTGCAGCCAGAGCGAGGAACAGCTGCTTAAGATGGCAGATGTGTATTTAAGCTGCATGAAAGCGCCGGGAATCCGGCGGGAACGCCGCTTTTTTGACCGTGAAGCGGTCCGCTATGAGCTGCGCGACCGCAAGAGCCCGATTACGCTGGCAGGAACGGTGTACAGCGAGGATTTCGGCATGCTGAATGATACAGATAATGAGGCACTGCGGAATGTTTTGCGGGCGCTGTATCCGGGGGAGACGGCGGCAAATGCGAATGGACAGGCGCACCGTTTTTATAAGGATCTGACGTATGAACATACGATGGAGATGTATGATCGATTTTATCGGTTCGATAATGCTCTGATTTTGTTGTATGGGGATCTGGACTGGAAACGGTTTCTGGCATTCCTGGATAAAGAGTATCTGTGTGATGCAAAGAAAAGCTATGGAAAAGAAGACGGATGGAGTTTCCAGTCAGGCAGCGGGCGACAGGAAAAACAGGAAATGCAGAATATAGGGATGAGTGCGTTTTACAGCCCCGAGCCAGATGGTTTGGAAAATGGGGGAGAATCATTCTTCCGTCAGGCAACCGTTCCCAGTCCTGCTTACCGGGGAGACGCATCGGAGAATGCGGCGGTGGTATCGTATGCGATGGATCTGAGCGGCATTTCATGGGAAAAGCTGATCCAGTACAGCATCATTGCGGGAATGATGAATGTGGATGGATCGGTTTTCAGGGAAAAGCTGCGGACGGCGGGCATCCATTGTGATGCGAGCGCATCGGTGATGATGGAGGCAGAAAAGCCATTTTTTGTTTTCGAAATGACAGACAGCAGTCCGAAGGATGCAGAACGGTTCCGGCAGGTGTCGGATGAGACATTGTGCGAGATGCAGGAGCGCGGGATCGACCCGTCAGTGGTGGAGACGGCGCTCAAGGCGCGGGCGATACATGATTATACGGCAGGCGAAGATACGGATGTATTTGCGGATTCGATCGTGCCGGAAGTCAGCCTGAAATGGGCACTGACGGGCGATGCGGATGTGTATGCGGATGAGGCGGCAGCCTATGATTCTCTGGATGCAGGGACGGCACAGGCGGAGATTCGCCGGTTTGCGGCAGAGCTTGGCGCGGCGAAGCGGCGGGTTCTTGTCACGACGGTTCCGACGCCGGGGATGGCAGAGGCGATGGAGCAGGAGCGCGACGCGTATCTGGCGCAGATGAAGGCGGAGATGAGTGAGGCAGAGCTGGATGCGCTGATTGCGAAGACCCTGGATTTTGATGCGTGGAATGCGTCGGAGTGTTCGAATGCGGATTTTATGATCCGGGTCGATGAGCTTCCGCCGCCGGAAGAGACGCCGGAATATCAGATATATGAGATAAATGGGATTTCGGTCTATGAATCGCCGTCGGATCTGGAAGCGATCAGCTATAACCGTTTATACCTGGATTTGAGCGGCGTGCCGGAAGAGGACCGTTTTTACATTCCTTTATATACAATGTTTGTTTCAGAGCTTGAAAATGCCCGGTATGGCAGAATGGAAAAGGAAAATCAGATTGAGCGCTATCTGCATGATTTTTCCATGAATGAGGGACATCCGGAGGTTCGGGCGGGACGAAACAGCCATCCGACGCTGGCGGTCAGCTGGTATGGGATGGCGGAGGATTATGAAAAGAGCCTGTATGTCCTGCTGGAACTCTTATCACATCCACTGTGGAGAGATAAGAATGCGGTTCTTCAGGCACTGGATGAGACGATTCCGTCCTGTGATGAGTCGCGCAGTGATGCGTATTCGCTGGCGGTGCGTCTGGCGGCATCTGGCTATAGCATCAATACGCGGTATCAGGAATATGTCGGCGGACAGGCGTTTTATGAGTTTTTGAAAAAACTGCGCGGGCGCCTGGAACAGGAGGATGCAGCGATCTTCCAGCTGGCAGAGAAGATGGAGGAGGTGCGCGACCGCATCCTGCATGGAACAGCGGTGACGATCCTTCATGTTGCACCGAGGGAAAATCTGGAATGGATGCGGAACTGTGCGGGGCGGATTCTGGGAAATCTGCGGGGAGAACAGATGCCAGACCATGAGAATAAAACGGAAAACAGAGGGGAAAATGCTGGGTATACTTTCCCGGTTCCGGCGCGCAGGGAGGCGGTAATTGTGGAGAGCTCCAGCCAGTATACCGTCTTTTCGGCAGAGCTGAGCGCTGTAGATGGATTTTCCGGGCGGATTCTTCTGTATGTAAATGCGCTGGATGACCGGTATTTTGTGCCGCAGCTCCGTTTTCAAGGCGGCGCCTACAGCGCGTCGTTTGCATTTACGCCGACGATGGACCGGATCGTGGCGAGTACATACCGGGATCCGAAGGTCAGTGAGACGATCGAGGCGATCCGGGCGGCAGCGGGTGTATTGGAAAAACTGCAGCTTTCGGAGGCAGATCGGAATGGCTATATTTTAAGCAGTTACGGCAATGCGACAGCGCCGTGCGGATGCCTGGGACGGCGGATGGCAGCGATGCAGTATGCGTACAATGGCCTGGATATTGTACAGATCCGTCGTTGGACAGAGGAGATTCGTGAGACGACCGCAGAGGATCAGAAAGAGGCGGCGCGGATCATCCGGCGGCTTCTGGAAGAAGCGTGGATTGTGACGACTGGAAATCAGACGGCGATCGAGATGGATCGGGACTGCTTTGACCGGATCCGGGATTTCCGCAGTAAAATGGCTGAATAACCAGATCCATATTTATAGGGAGGTAGAGAGAATGCGTACAAAGCGATTGGGAGACATGCTTTTGGAGCTTGGACTGATCACAGAAGGGCAGCTTAAAGAGGCGCTTGACTATCAGGCGAAGGAGAAAGAACGTCTGGGAACAACGCTGGTCAAGCATCATTATATCACGGAAGGTCAGCTGATCGATGCGCTTCGCATGCAGCTGGGCATTGACTATATTGATTTGACGCGGGTCGATATCAGCCCGGAGATGTCGCGTTTTGTGCCGAAAAATCTGGCAAAGAAGATGACGATCGTACCGGTGCGTATTTCCAAAGACCAGCTCTATCTGGCAATGGCGGATCCGCTGAACTTCATGGCGATTGAGGAAGCACAGCATACTTCCAAAAAGAAAATTGTGCCGATGATCGCCTCTGAACCGGCGGTGAAGCGTGCGATCAATATTTTGTATGGCAACGAGGGAGCGGCAGAAGCGATGGCGCAGATGCAGGCAGAGACGGCAGCGGCACAAGAGGTGCGTCAGGGGCAGACGGCGGCAAGAGAAGGACAGGAAAATGTGACGCCGATGATCCGCCTGGTTAATTCGATTATTGAGCGCGCCATTTCGGAAAATGCTTCGGATATCCATTTTGAGCCGACGGAGGAGGAGATGGTCGTCAGGATGCGTATCGACGGGCAGCTTCATCGGATCATGACGATCCCGTCGGAACTCAAGGATTCGGTCATTTCGAGGCTTAAAATCATGTCCCAGCTCGATATCGTCGAAAAAAGAATTCCGCAGGATGGTCGTGCGGTGATGCATTTAAGAGGAAAAGATATGGATATGCGTATATCCACCCTTCCGACCCTGTATGGAGAAAAAGTGGTTATCCGTATTCTGAAACGAAATGAGGAGACGCTGAATCGCCGCGGTATCGGTATTCCGGCAGTGGAGGATGCAAAGATTGATACACTTTTAGGGCTTACTTCCGGAGTTATCATGATTGTAGGACCGACTGGTTCAGGTAAATCTTCGACGATGTATACGCTGATCCGCGAACTTCTTTCGGATCGGACCAACCTGATTACACTGGAGGATCCGGTGGAATACCATATCAAAGGCGCGACACAGGTACAGATCAATGAAAAAGTGGGGCTGACCTTTGCATCGGGTCTGCGCTCAATTCTGCGTCAGGATCCGGATATCATCTGCGTCGGCGAGATCCGTGACGGTGAGACGGCAGAGATCGCGATGCGTGCGGCAATGACGGGACATCTCGTTATCACCACGATTCATACGGAAGATGCGATCTCGGCAATTGACCGTCTGCGAGATATGGGCGTGGCGCCATACCTGATTGCGGCGGGACTGCGAGGCGTTATTTCCCAGCGGCTGCTGAGAAAAATCTGTTCGAACTGCAAAACCCAGATTCAGCCGCCGAAAAAAGCGCTTGAGATGGCAGGAATCCCGGAGAACCCTGGAAAATTATACTGGCAGGGAGCCGGATGCGATCAGTGCTTCCATTCGGGATACCGGGGCAGAATCGGTGTGTTTGAGGTAATGCTGATTCAGGAGGAGCTGCGCCGGTGCATTCTGGAAGGAGCTGACCGGACACGTTTCTTAGAGGCAGCCAGAAGAGCGAGCCAGTATGTTCCGATGCTGGAACACGCGCAGAAGCTGGTAGAAGAGGGTGTTTCGACGGTAGACGAGGTGATCCGGACGCTGCTGGCACTGTAAATGGTGCAGAAAGAGAAGAGGAGACAGATGGTATGTATGGAATCGAGGAATTAATCGCGCTGGCAGCTGAAAAAAGGGCATCAGATGTGCATCTGATTGCAGGGCTGCCGCCAAAATGCAGAATTGATGGCAGAATCGAGACGCTGACGGATGGCGGGCTGACGCGTGAGGATTGTGAGGAATATGGACGCCAGCTGGCAGGCAATGCGGCAGATCAGATCGAGGCGATCGGACAGCTGGATTTTAGTGCTTCGTTTGCGGGACGGCGTCTCCGAGTGAATCTGTTTCGGCAGCAGGGCGCGCTCTCTGCGGCGATCCGTCTTCTGGGCAGTACGATTCCGAATCTGTCGGAGCTGGGGCTTCCGGAAGCAGTGAATCAGTTTTCAAGCTGGAATAAAGGCATTATTCTGGTAACCGGCGAGACGGGAAGCGGCAAGTCAACGACGCTGGCGGCAATTTTAAATGAGATCAACCAGAATCGTCCGATCCATATGATTACGCTGGAAGACCCGATCGAGTATGTCTATGAACCGGCGCAGGCGATCATCAACCAGCGCGAGGTGGGCGTGGACGTAGAGAGCTATGATAAAGGGCTTTATGCGGCGCTCCGTGAGGATCCGGATGTCATTCTGATTGGAGAAATGCGTGATCCGGCGACGATCGAGACGGCGCTGATGGCGGCGGAGACGGGACATCTTGTTTTTTCCACCATTCATACCAATTCGGCAATCGACAGCATTGACCGGATTGTGGGTGTTTTTCCAGAGGATAAACAGCCGCAGATCCGGATGCAGCTCTCGATGACGCTGCGGGCGGTGCTGTCACAGCAGCTGGTGCCGAGGGCGGGCGGCCAGGGCAGGGCGGCAGCTTGTGAACTTATGATGCTCACGCCGGCGATCCGGAATCTGATCCGCGATGGAAAAACACCGCAGATGCAGAGCTATCTGCTTTCTAGTGCAAAAGAGGGCTCTATTACGATGGATAATTTTCTGATCCGTATGGCGAAAGAGGGCGTGATCACACCGCAGACGGCAGTCGATGCGTCCCAGGACCCGCAGGAACTGAGAGAGAAACTGGCGGCGGTGCAGTATTAATAATATGGTAAAAACGGGTGAATGAAGCCTGCGAGGAATGCAGATTACTAGAAAACATAAAAATGTATGTTTGTGTAAATACTGAGATTGTAGCGAAAGTTTGAACAGTATATTTTTGACAATGTTTTATGTTTCAGGAGGAGTTTTATGCAGGCAGGTAAATCAAGCATCCAGTTTGAGCATCCGCCCATCATCACATCGGCGGCATCGATCGTGGGGCAGACGGAAGGCGAGGGACCGCTGGCAAGTTTTTTTGACCGGGTGGAGCCGGATCCGACGTTTGGGAAAAAGTCGTGGGAGGAGGCGGAGAGTGAATTGCAGCGCCAGACGGTGCAGAAATGTCTGGATAAGGCGGGCAGACAGGCGGCGGATGTGAATTGCCTGTTTGCGGGAGACCTGTTGGGACAGATTGTGGCGACCTCGTTTGGTGTGGAGTCGTTTGATATCCCGTTTTTCGGGCTTTACGGCGCCTGCTCGACGATGGGAGAGGCGATGATTCTGGGGGCGATGGCAGCAGGGGCTGGCTATGCGGACCGGGTTCTGGCGCTGGCGTCGAGCCATTTTGCCTCGGCAGAACGGCAGTTCCGGTTTCCGCTGGCGTATGGGAATCAGAGACCGCAGTCCACAACCTGGACGGTGACCGGGTGCGGGTGTGTGATGATCGAGGGAAATGAGAAAAATGAAGGGAAAGATGGGCGCAGAGCGAAAGAAAATGCGTCAGAATCACTGAAAAATGCTGGACAGGAAAAATTGCATCCCAAATTTCAACCTTGTATCCCAGCTGCCACCCCCGGAAAGATCGTCGATATGCAGATGCGCGATTCCATGAACATGGGGGCGGCAATGGCGGTGGCGGCGGTAGACACAATCTTGCAGAATTTCCGTGATTTTAACCGGAAACCATCTGACTATGACCGGATCATCACTGGCGATCTGGGAATGGTGGGGAAGGAAATCCTGCTTGATTTTATGCGCGAGGCAGGACAGGATATTTCCAGCATCCATATGGACTGCGGGATCGAAATGTTTGACCCGAAGACGCAGGATACCCATTCGGGCGGGAGCGGCTGCGGTTGCTCGGCGGCGGTGCTGTGCGGCTATATTCTTCCGAAAATACAGGCGGGTGAGTGGAAACGCGTCCTGTTTGTGCCGACCGGGGCGCTGCTGTCCCAGATCAGCTTTAATGAGGGGCAGAATGTGCCGGGGATTGCCCATGGAGTGGTGCTTGAGGGAAGAGAATCGTTCGGTGAATGATAGGTATTTGCAAGAAACTTTAGAGAGGGAGCAGAAAAATGGACTATATCAAAGCATTTGTGACCGGCGGACTTCTCTGTGCCGCCGTGCAGATTCTGATGGATAAAACGAAACTCATGCCGGGGCGGATCATGGTACTTTTGGTGGTATGTGGCTCGATTCTCGGTGCGATTGGCTTGTACGAACCGTATGCCAAATGGGCGGGTTCCGGGGCAACAGTGCCGCTGCTGGGGTTTGGGAATACGCTTTGGAAGGGCGTGCGGGATGGAATTGACAAGGATGGGGTTCTGGGGCTGTTCACCGGCGGATTCACGGCGGGTGCGGCGGGGATTTCCGGGGCGTTGATCTTCGGCTATCTGTCGTCGCTGATTTGCAAACCCAAGATGAAGGATTAGAGAGAAGACGAAAGAAAAGTAAAAGAAAGCAAGGCAAAAGAAAATCAGTTGAGGAAATAAAAAGCTGCTGTAAAAGAGGCATATGAATGTCGCTTTTTACAGCAGCTTTTTGCAGATATATTATTTTGCTGTTACTGCTCCGGATTCGCCGGAACAATCGGAATACTATTTCCATTCCGTCCACTTCCCGCCATCGGGCGTGGAACCGCAGAGTGGATCGGAGCCGATAGATTATCTGAATCGGGGCTGTAGCCCGGAGCTGAGAAATCGGCGCTCTCAGAAGGATGGATGATCGTGGACGAACCATTGTGAATCTTGCACTCACCCGGCATGGAGAAGCGGGAATCGTCCGTTTCTCCGCCGTCTTCCGGAACGACCATAACTGTCTTGGAAATCTGCTGGTTCGTCGGGCAGAAGGCAGTCGAGATGCCGCCGGAGGCGGAGCAGATCGTCACGCGGGTGTGGTGATCGCAGGTCTCGGTCGGAACCGTGCCCTTCGCGAAATATTCAGTGTAGACGGCCGTTCCGCGTGGGTCACTGCTGCAGACGCCGGAAACCGGAAGCTTGCCGGATTTGCGGCATACTTCAGCAGTTTCAATGCTGTCCGGAACCGTAAATCCGGGGTCGCTTAAGCTCTCATGGACACGTGTCATGATATTTCGCCAGATGCGCTTGTGGTAACTGGTACCGCCGTTTGAAACAGTGCCGCCTTTTAATGGCTGGTTATTGTCGCACCCGCCCCAGATACCGGCAGTGTAGTACGGCGTAAAGCCTACAAACCAGACGTCGACGTTGCTGGTGGTCGTACCGCTCTTTCCGGCGCAGCTCATATTGGGAATCGCCGCTGTCGTACCGGTCGATTTAACCCCGGAACCGGAACGCGTATACATTGTATTGCTCTGCATAACATCCTGCATCGCGCTGGTTAAAAGATAGGCGGTAGAGTCTTTGAGCGCCTGCCGCGTCTCCGGTTCATTGTCGATCAGTATCTTTCCGTTGCGATCCAGAATCTTAGTAAAGAAGACAGGCTTCGTGTAGGTGCCGCCGTTGGCGATCGCCGCAAATGCATTTGTCAGTTCCAGGTTGCTGACGCCCTTTGTCAGACCGCCGAGTGCTGTCGAGAGAGTCTGATCCTGGCTTACGAGGGAAGTGATTCCCAGCCGTTCGGCATATTCGACACCGAGCTGCGGCGTTACCGTGTCCGCCATGCAGCGCAGGGCGACGATGTTCATGGAATAGGTAATGCCGTCGCGGATCGTGTGATAGCCCTTGTAATCGCTGCCCCACCAGTTTCGGAACTCTTTTTCACCGGAAGAGTATGGTCCGTCATAGTAAACAGTTGATAGGGTCGCGCCGCAGGCATCCAATGCCGGGGCAAAGGAGGAAATGACCTTGAAGGTCGATCCTGGCTGCCGCAGGGAGTCGGTCGCACGGTTTAAGGTGCGGTTTGCCGTCTTCTGTCCGCGTCCGCCGTTGATTGCCTTGACATAGCCGGTGGACTGTTCGATCAGGACGAACGAGGTCTGCGGCTCTAAAATCATGGTAACTGATTCACCGAGAACGGTGCTTCCGTCCTGCGTGAGGGCGGTGCGGTACTCATCGATCGCCGTCTGCGCCTCTT
>ENA-UOJP01001373-UOJP01001373.1-human-gut-metagenome-genome-assembly--contig:-C102-NODE-1373-length-29908-cov-6.204603_pt1 | contig 29908 bp, 27 predicted proteins | sample MGYA00242353_ERZ723900 | MGnify/ENA metagenome assembly ERZ723900
GTATTTTCCTGGGAGAACCTGGACAATGCCGTGGCGGCTTATGGAAAGCTCCTGGGCAGAATCGTGGCCTTGAAGCCGGAGGACGGCGGCGTGGATCAGGCGGTCTTTGACGAGTACAAGGCGAAGTTTCTCCAGCAGATGGGCAACGACCTCAATACCTCTATGGGGATCACGGCGGTCTTTGACGTGCTGAAGGCCAAGACCTCCGACGCCACCAAGCTGGCGCTGATCGGGGACTTTGACACGGTGCTGTCCCTGGACCTGCTGGAAAAGGCGGAGAAAATCCGACAGGAGCAGGCCAGGGCTGCGGCGGCCCAGTCCGCTGGCGGCTATACCGTCACCGGCGAGGGGGACCCGGCTATCGACGCGCTGGTTCTGCAGCGCTACGAGGCTAAGAAGGCCAAAAACTTTGCCGAGGCGGACCGGATTCGGGACCAACTGAAGTCTCAAGGCATTGAGATCACCGATCGGAAGGACGGGGCCAGCTGGAAGCGGGTCTAAACGCATTAAAAAGAATCAAGAGCAGGGGCTTGCAAAGAAGTCCCTGCTCTTGATTTGTCGGTCCGGTCACTGGTTCAGGGGGTAGGCAGAGTCGCAGGCAACATAAAATTTACCCTTGTCGGAGTTGAACAGGACCGAGGTCGTGGGGTTCAGCTTCTCCAATTCCACGGCTAGCTGATTGTCCATGATGAAATGGCTCTCCTTGACGGCCACACCGTTGCGGCTCCCCATAAAACGCATGCCCAGGGTCTGCCAGAAATGTACGCTGAACAGCTGAAATGTGGATAGGATGAGACTTACCTCGTCCTTCACCTCGCTGCCATAGAGCAGTTTGGCCACATCCAGCATAAACGACTGCTCAATGCCGGAAATAATGGAGGTCTCCCCGGCGTCAGTCTGGTAAACGATCTTTTGATGGATGGCCTTTCCAAAGTATTCTCCGGCATAATTGGTATTAGCGATCTTTGCGTTCGCCTCGATATTCAGAGTGGAGGTAAGCAGAACGTTGATCTCTTGTTCCAGCGCAGCCTCATTGACGTTAATGGCGTCTGTCTGGACCAGGATGCCCTTCCCAACAATCGCCATATCCGCGGTGGCAATATGCTCCAGAAGCCAGCCGATGCCGGAACCGATGAAGTCCCACACATCGTCCTTGTTGCATTGACCGTTCTCGATGATCTTTTGATACTTTACCATCTGGATGCTGTGGAAATCGTCGTGCAGCTTCTTGTGCATCCCATAGCCGTCATAACCGATCCTCCGCATATATGCTTCTTCGGCCTGAGCATGGCGGTCAAAATAGCTGTTGATGTAGGTCACAGCCTCCCGGATGACAAACATGCGCATGTTTGCCTCGTCACTGCGTTCTCTCATCCGCTGAATCACCTGCTCGGCCAGCCTGAATAGCTGCTGGTGCTCTTGATCAAATTGATCGATGCCCATGATATAGTTATCGCTCCAGGTGAGCATATGGCGCCTCCTCTTCGGACATGTTTGGCTCATTTCTTTTCAATGTCGGTCCGCATCTTGGAAATAGCATATACGAACAGATTTGAGCCATCATTTAAGAGAAAAATCTGTCTTTTTCGTAAAATTATATCACGGGAAACAGGTGATAGCAAGAGAAGTTTGTTGTCATCAGAGAATTTTGCATGGGAAGTCTTGCGGTCAGATTGGTCCCCATTTTGCGGATAAAAAACGCTGTGCAAGGCAAAGCCCGTATGGTGTAAGGGGTAGGGACTCCCTCATATAGTACAGGCATAAACTGTTTCAGGAAACACGCGACATGCTGACTTCCCCTTGACAAAATTCGACAAGACGACTACTATAGAAAGGTAAATGTTCAATATGATGGCTGTTTTGCCGGAGGGGAGACCCGACATGGAGTTGACTCGTGCCGTTGGTGAGAATATCAAGCGCATCCGAAAGAGTAAAAAACTCAGTATGGAGCGGCTGGCGGCGGAGGCCGGCGTCTCTCGCAGTATGCTGGGTCAGATTGAACGGGGGGAGGCCAACCCTTCGGTAGGTATTGTGGGCAAACTCGCACTGGCGCTCAAGGTGCCGGCGGAGGTGCTGTTGGAAAACGATGACTTTGAGGCCCTCACGGAATACCGGAATGTGGACACCAAGCCTATGCGGCTGGACGGAGGAAAGGCTGTGCTGCGGTGCAATTTCCCCTATGACGACATAACCCGGATTGAGAGCTATTTTCTGGACCTTTATATCAGCGCCCATTATATCCCGGAGCCCTCGATTCCAGGCTGTATCTGCTACGCCACCGTGGTTTCCGGCACAGTGAGCATGACGGCCCAGGGGCAGACCTTTCAACTCATTGAGCGGGGCGCGCTGCGCTTTGCCGCAGATCAGCCCTACAGCTTTGAGAATATGACCAACGCCACCGCACGGCTGGTGCTGATCTACCAATATTTGAAGTGAGGAGAGCTGTGTGATGCGGATTCGAACCGGTTTGCCAGAGGATTTGGACAGGATTACAGCGGTAGAGGCTGCCTGCTTTCCACCCGCTGAGGCAGCAACGGCAGAGGACTTCGCCGGGCGCCTTGCTCACTATGCAGGCCACTTCTGGCTATTGGAGGATGACGACGGAACGCTCTTGAGTTTTGTGGACGGCATGGTGAGCGACGAGCCGGTCATCCGGGACGAAATGTATGCGGATGCTTCCTTGCACCATGAACAGGGGGCATGGCAGATGATCTTTGGCGTAAATACGCTGCCCCAGCACCGTGGGATGGGCTATGCCGGGGAACTGCTGCGGCGGGTGATTGCCGATGCCAAGTCCCAGGGGCGCAAGGGATGCGTCCTGACCTGCAAGGACGCTTTGGTTCCCTATTACGAAAGATTTGGCTTTCGGAACGAAGGGCGCTCGGCCTCTGTCCATGGCGGCGCGGTGTGGTACGATCTGCGGCTGACCTTTGCATGTATATAATGAAAAGCCGTCCGGCTCTGCCGGACGGCATTTCCTCATTTCAGATACTTTCGGACCCGCTGGGCCAGCGTCACTGCAAGCCCGATCTTCACAAGGTCCGGCAGGATAAAGGGAATCACGCACATAGCAACGGCGGCGCCCACGTCCATGGGACCGGCGGTATACACCGCCATGAACCAGGCGGTACCAAAGGCATAGCACACGATCAGCCCCAGAAGACAGGCGGTAATCCGTACCGGCAGCGTGTCCTTCACCAGGGCTGTCAGCAGCCAGTAAACCAGCGCAGAGCCCAAAAAGCCGATGATGTAACCGCCGGTGGCGCCCAGCAGAGCGCCGAGGCCGCCCTGAAAGCCGGAGAACACTGGAAACCCCACAGCCCCCAGCAGCAGATAAACAGTGACGGCATAGGTACCTCGCCGGCCGCCCAGAGTCAGCAGTGCCGCAAAGATAGCAAAGGTTTGCAGCGTGAAGGAGATGGTGGTCATGGGAATGGAAATCCAGGCGCACACGGCGATCAAAATGGCAAAAAGTGCGATATAGGCCATGTCCCGTGTCCGCAGGCGGGCTTGAGATGCTGTCATACTAAACCTCCGTGTGTTTGCAGATTTCTCGAATTTTGGCCTGAATGGACTTTAAGTCCTCAAAGGCGTCCGGCCGCTTGCTCACGTCCCGCAGCAGCGCCGCCGGGTGGAAGGTAGCGGTCATCTGGACCCCGCCTCGCTCAAACCACTGTCCATGCTCAGAGGTAATTTTGAAGTCCTCCTTGATGATGGCTTTGGCTGCGATCCGGCCAAGACACACAATGATTTTAGGCTGCAACAGCGCCGCCTGCCGACGCAGGAAGTCCATGCAGGCCTCCTGCTCCACATGCAGCGGGTCCCGATTCTGAGGAGGGCGGCATTTGACAACATTGGCAATATATACATTCGTGCGGTCCAGCCCAATCATCTCCAGCATGTCGTTCAGGAGCTGACCGCCTCGTCCCACAAAGGGGACACCCTGCTCATCCTCGTGCTGGCCGGGTCCCTCTCCAATGAGGAGAATCTCCGCGTCCTGGGCGCCGTCGCCAAAGACCACATGGGTCCTGGTTTCCGCCAGCCCACAGGCCCGACAGGCCATACAGGACTGTTTTAAAGCCTCCCAGCTGTCTGCCATGCTGATACCTCCAAACTGAAAAACGATTTTTATATCATAACACGAAAAATCTGCCAGTGCAAGCGGTGAATGGCATGGCCTGTCCCGGAACAGACTAGGAAAGACAGGGAGGACAACCATGGTGCTTTGGTATTTTTGGATTTACAGTTTTCTTGGCTATCTGCTGGAAAGGGCCTTTGCAGCGGTTACACATGCGGAGCATCAGGGCCGGAGGTGCTTTTTGCTGCTGCCGTTATGTCCGGTATACGGGCTGGGAATGCTGGCGGTGCTGGCCCTGCCGCCCGACTGGACGGAGGGCGGGTGGCTGGTGATTTCGGGAGGGCTTGCGGCCACGGCGGTGGAGTATGCCGTTCACTGGGCCTATGAGACCACTCTTGGTATCCGGTTCTGGGACTATGCCAATGTGCCAGGGAATCTCCAGGGCCGCGTGTGCCTGCCCTTTACGCTGGCCTGGGGCATCCTGACCGCGGCTGCGGTGTGGTGGATTCAGCCCTGGGTGGAGAGGCTGGCCAGTCGGATTCCCCCAGAGGCGACGTTTTTCTGCCTGCTGCTTTTTACTGCGGATGCTCTGCTCTCAGCCCGTTTTTTGTGGGTGACAGGTGACATTGAGGGCCTGCGGTCCCTCTCTTGAAAGGTAGACGCTGAACAGGCATCGCCGGAATTTTCCGACGGCACAGGCGTGATCGAGAAAAGCAGAGGGCTGCCTGCGCTGTGTGCAGGCAGCCCTCTGCTTTTGGTTTTTCGGCCTGCCCTCAGAACCGAACGAACTGGTCGATACTGGCCATATGGCAGCCGGGGTGGGTATCTTTCACCCGCATGAGGAAGTTTAGCTTGTCAATTCGTTCGCCGGAGCGGGGGCAGCCGTTTTTGATGAAGGGGATTTGCAGCCCCACGGCCAGATCCATGACGACATCTCCCACCACGCCGCCGCTGCGGCCCGAGGTGATGGAGAACAGTCCGTGGTCCTGAGCGTAGCGATGAGCCTCCATAGCCTCGGTGATGGTGCCCACCTGATTGGGCTTAAGAATGAAGCCATCAATGGAGTGGCTCTCATGGGCCTTGACAATGCGGGCCTTGTTGGAGACAGTGAGATCATCCGCAATGATCAAGGTGCGGGTGATCTCCCGATGGGCCTTTTCATAGCCTTCCCAGTCGTTTTCGTCCAGCAGATCCTCAATAAAAACGAAATGGTACTTCTCCGTCAGACCCTTGGCGTAGGCAATCAGCTCGCCGGAGGTGAGGTGGCGGCCGTTGAGGTAGTAGCCCTTTCCCGCCTCGTACATCTCGCTAGAGGCACAGTCTAGGGCAAAGGCGCATTGGTTAGTATAACCGCAGTTGGCAATGGCCCGGGCAATCAGGTCTAGGCAGACCTCCGGGTCTTCGGAGGGGGCGCACCAGCCGTAAGACCCGCCCACCATGGGCGCGGCACCAGTATACTCCCGGATCACATTTCCAAGCTCCTGAAAGACCTTTACAGCGATCTCCACCGCCTGCTCAATGTCCGATGCCCGGTAGGGCATGACCAGGAACTCATTGAAAGCCTGCCGGATGCCGTTATTATTGCCGCCGTTGAGGACATTGAAAGAGGGAATGGGAACGGTCCGGACGCCGCCGGGTCCTGCGATGTAGTCATACAGGGGGAGCCCAGTGCTGGCAGCGGCAGCGCGGTAGGCCGCCACAGACACGGAGTAGATGGCATTTCCGCCTAAAACGTGCTTATCCGGCGTCCCGTCCAGCTCGATCATGCAGCGGTCAATGGCGGTCTGGTCTGCAACGTCCATGCCCACAAGACGGGGGGCAATGATCTGGTTGACGTTCTCCACAGCCCTGTGGACGCTGAGACCGCCGTACTCGGCAGGGTCGCCGTCCCGCAGCACGCAGGACTCGTACATCCCCACGGAGCTTCCAGTGGGCGCCGCGCCGGTGCCGATGACACCGCCCTCGGTCACTACATCCACCTCCACCATGGGGCGGCATTTGCAGTCGATGATCTGTCGGGCGTGAACGGACTTGATGCGCCGGCTGGGAGGAACTGTGTCCGCCAAGGCAGGGACATACAGGATGTTCAGATCACACAGGTTCGTGCCGGTGTTGCCGGTGAAGACCGCGTCACCTATGGCGTCCAGAGCCTCATAGCAGGCGTGGCCCCGCAAGGCGGCGTGGAGGTCTATACCCTGTCCCCGGGCAGTGTGCAGGCTTTGAGAATCCGTGATGCCGCCGGCCGCGGGGGCGGTACCGTCCGTGCCCTCAGAGTCGATGGATAGCAGTGCGCAGCCGGGAGCCTTTTCAGCGGCAAGGGCAAAGCTGGCCGTCAGCTCCTGACCGGGGCCGCCTCGACCGGTGATAACAGAACTGTCCGGAATTTTTGTGGTGGCCTCGCCGGAGGAGAGCAGAACGCAGGGGGCCTTGACGGGATTTCCGGTGTGTTGGATTTCCCGGGCAATGGAGGCCAGCACCGTGCCCACATCAGCGGCCTCTCCCTCCAGAAAGGAGGAGAGAATCACGGCGGGCAAACCCAGCTTATGGGCGGACTCTCTGGCATACAGGCAGGAATCCGGCAGGGAGTTTAAGAGAAAGTAGGTGTTCTGAGGGAAGGCTTTGGGGGTCTCGCCCTCTGGGCCTGCGTGGGTGAGATAGTTCACCACGGATTTGGGAAGCCGCTCCTCCAGGCCATAGTCCCGGATTACCCGGCGGGCGTCCTCCAGAGTGGTCTGATCCGGGCCGATGGGCGTGCTTTTGTAGGCGGTATAGGGCTGGCCGATGTCGCCGGTGGGCGGGGTGCCCACGGCGTCGGAGATGCCAAAGCCGATCAGCTCTGCACCCCGGGCCGCAATGCGCTTTGCCAGCATGCCGCCATTCATCTCGCTGATATGGCGGCGGATGGCGTTGATCTCATAGATATTAGCGCCGGATTTGAGAAGGATGTCTGTTGTGTCAATCTCATCCTGCAGCGAGATGCCGGGAATGGGGCAGCTCATCAGGGCAGAGCTGCCGCCGGAGATCACTGCGATGAAGAGATCATCGGCACAGGCGCCATCCACCAGCTTCAAAATTTCCTGACAGGCGCGGTACCCCTCCTCGTTGGGCAGGGGATGTCCCCCCACAAAGATGCGGGTCTTCCGGAAGACGTCTGTCGGCTCGGAGAGCTTAACGATGGCGATGCCGTCAGTCAGGCGCTCCCCCAGAATTTCCTCCACCGCCATGGCCATGTGGTTGCAGGCCTTGCCGGCACCCACGAGATAGACATGGCGTTTTTTGCTCAGGTCCCAACGGCGCTGCCCGATACAGAGAAGATCGCCCTCCATATGGGCGATGCTGTGGATGCGCGTGCGGGCATCCAGCTTTTGGAGCGTGGCCTCCGCAATGTCCAGCACGATTTTCCGACTGGCTGAGTCGCCATGTGAGAGTAAAAGATCCCGGTTTTTGATTTTTTGTTCCATGATTCCCCCACCTTACTCCTCGCATTGAGCGGCGCTCTCCCAGAGGAGCAGCTTCTGGCCAAGTCCCTGCTCCAGCGCCGTGTGATACAGGTCGTGACAAAGGCCCATGTCGAAGATAGCCATGCCGTCGTTGATGAAGCAGAGAATCTGCTCGTCGCTGGTGCGGCCTTTCTGTTCATCCAGGATGATTCTGCCTAGTGTGGGAAAGTCCGGCAGTGGAGGCAGCTTGCGGTCGTCAATGAGCTGGTAGATGGGGGTGCCGATGTGATTTCCATAGGTGGGGTCATGGTTCTCCTTACCCTCCTTCACATAGGTTTCATGAAGGGCTGTGTTATCCAGAACAATCCGCATGTCCCGCCACAGCGCTTCGTCACACTGGAACGGACCGGAGGCCAGCAGGGTGCAGCCGGGCTTGATCCAAGCCCGTTGGAAGTGCAGCGGCGCGGTGCGGGAAACCGCCACAGAGAGCACATCTGCCTGCCGGACTGCGGTTTCCAGATCGGGCTCCACCATGGCGGCGAGGCCCAGATCCCGGCGCACGTGCTCCGCCATCTTGTTGGCATTCTCCGGGGAGCGGTTACAGCACACCACGGTTTTGAGCCCCGGCATCACGGCGGCGATGGCGTCCAGGCAGCCCCGGCCGATGGGGCCGCAGCCCACACAGGTTAAAATCTCGGCGTCCCGCCGCGCGAGGTACTTAGCACCCACCGCGGGCACAGCGCCGGTGCGGGCGGCGGAGCTGAGGTTGGCGCTGAGCAGACACAGGGGTTCGCCGGTCTCCTTGTCGTTGAGCATTACCGTCAGCACGGAGCGGGGCAGGCCCCGCCGCTTGTTGGCCGCATTGGAACCGTACCACTTCACGCCGCACACGTCAAAGCGGCCGCCGAGGTACGCGGGCATTGCGACAAAACGGCGGTCTGGTCCGGCCAACGGCATGCTGGGGAAGGGACTCTCAGACGGGAACACCAAAGGCAGCCCATGACTATTGCGCCCGGCACCGCCCATCAGATAGTCGCCCTTGGCCAGAAGGCGGAAGACCTCCTCGGCGTTATCTACGCATTTTTTTGCGTCCAGAACGCCTGCCGCGATGCAGTCCGGTTCGGACAGATACAAAAATTCGGTTCTCTTGCCCATGTTCCTTGACCCTCCATTTTTTGCGAGTTTGATAGTGGGGTAGGGGATAAAATCCGTCGTAAAAACGGCGGTTTCTCTACTCACGCCCAGTATAGAGGAAGGAAAAGCGGCAAGTCAATGGCCAGGGGAAAACTTGTGAATTTTCCGGAAAGTGCGGTTAAGATTCCGATAGTTTTTCCTGCTGCCGATACCGCTTGCGGTATTCTAGCGGCGCGCAGCCCATCTCCCGCCGGAACAGCTCTGTAAAATAGCTGCTGGTGCCAAAGCCTACCTGCCGGGCGATTTCAGAGATACTCAAAGCAGTGCGGCTGAGCAGCTTCACGCTCTGGTTGAGGCGGTAGTGGGTTAGATATTGGACTGGTGTGAGTCCCAGCACCCGCTTGAATACCCGGCAGCACTCGCCCCGGCTGATATGGCCCGCCCCGGCGATGTCCGCAAGGGACACGTGCTCCATATAGTGCTTGTGGATGTAGGTCTGCAGCGTCCGGATGCGCTGGCGGTCTGTGAAGGAAACCTGGGAACGCCGCTCAATCTGCTCCCGGTGGTGAACCACCACCAGGCACCAGATTTTTAAGAGAAGGGAAATGAGCTGAAGCTCATAACCGTACTCCGCCGCTTCCTCTACTTCCGCCATCTGTCTTAGCAGCGCGCAGACCTCCTGGTGCCAGGGCTGGCCCGTCAGGGGAAAGCTTTGCAGTTCTTCGCAAAAGAGCAGCGGGTCCACATAGTCCCGGCGCACCACACTGTCGTTCTGGCCGTAAACCAGATCCGGAAGAAAATTAACGCAGACATAGATGCCGTCTGCCTGTTCTGTGGGGGCCGCCTCATGGAGGACGCCGCCGTTGACAAAGAAGCCCTCTCCGGCTCCCAGGCGGAACGTCTCCCCGCCAGCGCGGAACAAGACTTCACCCTCCGTCACCAGGGCAATCTGGACCTCTGGGTGCCAGTGGCGGACATTCCCGTGGCTGGGACTGGCCACCTCCTGACGATCCATGGAGAGGGGAAAGTCCCGGGTCCCATGCTGAGTCAGCTCCCGGCGGGTGTCGTCCACCAGGATGGGTCTGCATTTCAAGGCGCCGGCCTCCTTTCCAAAATGAACAGGCGAGGGAGCGTCTCCTTGGTCAAGGGGCCGCTCTGCCCGCAGGACAACGCTCACACGACCTGGAATAGATAGAATTTCAAATAGCTGGTCTCCGGTACACCCCAGAGAATGGGGTGGTCGCAGCTCTGCTGGCGGGCCTCAATCTGCCGCAGCTGGACGCCGGCATCCCGCGCGGCCTCCCGCAGCATGGCGGTGAAACGCTCCTCGGTTGCAAAGTGAGAGCAGGAGCAGGTTGCCAGCAGCCCGCCCCGGGGCAGCAGGCGCATGGCCCGGTAGTTGATCTCCCGGTATCCTGCCATGGCGTTGTCCACGGTTTTACGGGACTTGGTAAAGGCCGGCGGATCTAGAATGATCAAGTCATAGGGAGAGGATTCCCGCTCCAGCTGAGGCAGCAGGTCAAAGACGTTGACGGCGGTGCAGGTCATCACCGCGTCCAGGCCGTTGCGTACCGCGTTCGCCCGGGCCATTTCCACCGCGGACTCGGACACGTCCACGGCGGTGACGTGCTTTGCCCCGCCCCTGGCGGCGTTCAGGGCAAAGGAACCGGTGTGGGTGAAGCAGTCCAGCACCGTCCGCCCCCGGGCCAGCCGCGCCACCGCCAGCCGGTTGTACTTCTGGTCCAGGAAGAAGCCGGTTTTCTGCCCGTTCTCCACGTCCACCAGATAGCGGACGCCGTTTTCCGTGATCTCCGTCACAGCCGAGTCCGGCGATGCTTCGCCGGGAAGAGGGAACCAGCCCTTGTTCTGGGGCAGCCCTTCCTTTTCCCGCAGGGCGACGTCATTGCGTAAATATACGCCCCGGATGTTCTGGCCATCGGACCTGAGAAGTTCCACCAGCGCCGGGAGCAGCAGGTTCTGGATACGCTCCATGCCAACGGAGAGGACCTGCACGCTCAAAAGATCGTGGAACTTGTCCACTGTCAGCCCCGGGAAGGCGTCTGCCTCCCCGAAGATGATGCGGCAGGCGTCCAAGTCCTCTGGAGACATCACGCTCTTTCGATACTCCCAGGCCCATTGGAGCTTCCGGCGCCAGAAGGCCTCGTCGAAGCGATCGTTCGTATTCCGGGAGAGAAGACGTACTCGGATTTTAGAGTGCTCGGAATAAAATCCCGTACCAAGATACCGGCCCTTCCGACTCACCACGTCCACCACAGCGCCATTGTCCGGCTCGCCGTCCAGAGACAGGATCTCCGCGTCGTAGACCCAGGGATGGCCCCGCAGGATTGACGCCTCCGCCTTGGGGGTAATGGTACAAAGGGGATAACCTCGTTCTGCTCGCATAGCGTTCGTCTCCTTGATGTTCATGTCAGTATGGGGATGTCAGAAGACCGAAGGCCGACCGCAGTGGGAAGGCAGGGACACCTGTGAACCCGGATAGAAGCGCAGACGCCGCCCCGGTACTTGCAGATATGTCTTGCCGGAAGGGCAGAGATTTAGAACATGTAAGAAATGCCCTGTGGGAAAATGGCACGTGATCGATTCTGACAGGCTGAGTATATCACATTTTCACGGAGGATACCATAGAATGAGGCAGGAAGGGAGGAGCATCATGCCTATCATCTATTTAAGCCCATCCACACAGGAGTGGAACATGTATGTCACCGGCAGCGGCTCCGAGGAGTATAATATGAATCTGCTGGCGGACGCTCTGGTTCCCTATCTGCTGTCCAATGGCATTCAATATAAACGCAACCAGCCGGATATGACTGCCGGCAGCTCCGTTCGAGACGCCAACACCGGATACTATGACTTGTATTTGGCGCTTCATTCCAACGCATCCCCAGAGGGACGTTACGGCGAGAACCGAGGAATTATCGCCTTTTATTATCCCGGTAGCACCCAGGGGCAGCGGGCCGCGGAACTGATTGTAGAAGAGCTGCGGGACATTTATCCCCTGCCCAATCAAGTTACAACTCGTTCTACGACCACATTGGGAGAGGTGCGGCTGCCAAATGCCCCGGCGGTATTAGTGGAGATTGGCTACCACGATAACTATGCGGATGCCGTCTGGCTGGAAGGCCACTGGGATGCCATTGCCCAGCAGCTGGCAAGGGCGTTGACCCGCTTTTTCGGCCTGCCTTTTATCTATCCCATGGACCCGGTGACGGGGACGGTTTCTCTCAGCTATGGGACGCTGAACCTGCGGAGCTACCCATCCTCCACTGGCACCGTGATTGCAAGCATCCCGAATGGGGCCTCTGTCACGGTTTATGGAGAGTGGCAGGGCTGGTATGTGGTGCATTATAGAAATTACGTTGGGTATGCCGCGGCAGCGTACATTGATACCTGAGACCGTGGTCCGCCGGGTGGACACTTGTCCGCCCGGCCTTTGCTTTTTTACCGCCTTAGAAGGGGAAACGGCCCTGCCGTACAGAACTGCTGCACACCGCGCGGGGGCGTGTTCACAAGAAATTTCCCACTTTTCGCATAGAATCAGATGTTTTTCCTTGACACGGCACCGGCAAATGATTAAACTAAATAAGGATAATTATCGAAGGGCAGAGGGGTGCCATTTGATCATTTCCTATACCGCCAGTTGGCTGGGCTGTCATGTCTGATCGGGATGATCGTTCCGTTTTGTTTTTCGGCGCAGGCCTTGAGCCTGTATGATGTCTGAGAGATTGGCTGCAGTGTGCCCGGGTCCTGCGAATTACGAGAGGCCCCGTCGGAGGGCGCATGTGTCCCCGGCAACTGACGGTACGAATATAGAAGTGAAGGAGTCTATCATGATACAATCTGTCATCAGCGCCATTCTGGGGCTGGTGGTCGGCGGCGTGATATTCTTCCCACTGGGTATTCGCTATCGGAAAAACGTGTCTGAAAAGGAGATCTCCAGCGCTGAGGAAGAGGGAAAGCGCATTATCAACGAGGCCATCAAGAGCGCCGAGACCAAGAAAAAAGAAGCCCTTTTGGAAGCCAAAGAGGAGATTTTGAAAAACCGCAGCGAATACGAGAAGGAAGAAAAATCTCGCAGAGCGGACCTACAGCGACAGGAAAACCGTCTGCAGCAAAAGGAGGAAAACCTGGACCGCAAGACGGAGGCCATTGAAAAGAAAGAGGAGTCCCTGGCGCAAAAGCATGCAGCCATGGACAAAGAAAATGAAGAGATCAAGGTGATCAAGCGCAGCCAGACGGAGATGCTGGAGCGAATCTCCGGCTTTACCGCTGAGGAAGCGAAACAATATCTGATTGATCAGGTGGAGTCTGAGGTGACTCACGAGACTGCCCTCAAGATCAAAGAGGTGGAGTCCCGGATGAAGGAGGAGTGCGAGGCCCGCGCCCGGGAAGTGGTGGCCCAGGCCATCCAGCGGTGCGCCGCTGATTCCGTGGCTGAAATGACCGTCAGTGTGGTTCCCCTGCCCAATGACGACATGAAGGGAAGAATCATCGGCCGCGAGGGCCGCAATATCCGCGCCATTGAAACGCTGACGGGCGTGGATCTGATTATTGACGACACGCCGGAGGCGATCACCGTCAGCTGCTTTGAACCGGTACGGCGGGAGATTGCCCGGCTGGCGCTGGAAAAGCTGATTGCCGACGGCCGGATTCATCCCACCCACATCGAAGAGATGGTGGAAAAGGCCCGCCGGGAGGTGGAATCTACCATCAAGGCAGAGGGTGAACGCGTGGTGTTTGAATGCGGCATCCGGAATCTCCATCCGGAGCTTGTAAAAATGCTGGGACGGCTCCATTACCGCACCAGCTATGGACAGAACGTGCTGCTGCACTCTGTGGAGGTCAGCCATATCGCCGGCATGATGGCTGCGGAGCTGGGGGCGGATGTGCAGGCTGCCAAGCGGGCCGGCCTGCTCCATGATCTGGGCAAGGCCGTGGACCACGAGATGGAGGGAACCCATGTGGCCCTAGGCGTGGAGTTTGCCAGAAAATATAAGGAAAAAGAGGACATTATTCACGCCATTGAAGCCCATCACAATGATGTAGAGCCCCGGACGATTGTTGCCTGCTTGGTGCAGGCGGCGGACGCGATTTCCGCAGCCCGCCCTGGCGCCCGCCGCGAAAACTTGGAGAATTACATCAAGCGCCTTGAACAGCTTGAGACGATCACCGGCAGCTATCCCGGCGTGGACAAGGCCTACGCCATCCAGGCCGGCCGCGAGGTCCGTGTGATGGTGAAGCCGGAGCAGGTCAGTGAGGACAGGATGGTGATTCTTGCCCGAGAACTGGCCAAGAAAATTGAGGAAGAGATGGAATATCCCGGCCAGATCAAGGTCCATGTTCTGCGGGAGACCAAGGTTGTGGAATACGCAAAATAAGTTGAACAGGATCAAGCGCCTCCGGAATTGTTTCGGAGGCGCTTGGTTGCTTTGAGGGAGAAATGTCACCGAATGCAAACAATCCGTAAACGTTGCGTGAAATGATTGACGGGACAGGGAAAAAACCGTACAATAAAAACATCATGCAAAGGAAAGAAGTCTTGCGAGGGAGGAGACACATCTATGGGAAGATCTGGCGGAGGCAGAAGCGGCGGCTTCCGGGGAGGCGGCTTTTCCGGCGGCGGACGCAGGTCTGGCGGCTTTTCCGGCGGCGGGCGGTCCTTTGGAGGTAGCCGATCTCCAGGGGGATACCGGCCCGGCGGAATTCGCACAGGTCCGATCATTATCAACAGCCCTCGCTATGGAAGCGGGGCCTACGGTTCTCCGAACCGCCATGGACGAGGCGGTGGCGGAACGATACTGGGTACCATCGTGGTGGTATTGGTGCTGGCGGTAGTGTTTTTCGCAGTGATGGGGAGTGGCTCCGGCAGCGGTATCCAGAGTTCTACATATGAGAGGGAGAGACTGCCCGCCTCTGCGGTCACAGAAACCGGGTACTATACCGACGAGGGCGGATGGTTTTCCAATCGCAGCCAGCTGGAAAGCGGCATGCGCCAATTTTATCAGGAGACCGGGGTGCAGCCCTACTTGTATCTGCTGCCCAATGGCTCTGTCACCTCCACCACAGAGTTGACCGCCATGGCAGAAGAGCTGTATCCGCAGCTTTTCACAGACGAGGGACATTTTCTTCTGGTGTTTTGCGATAACGGCGCCGGGTCCTACAACTGCGGCTATACTGTGGGGAGCCAGGCAAAAACGGTGATGGATGACGAGGCGATTGCCATTCTGGCGGATTATTTGGATCGCTACTATAATGACTATTCTATCAGCGAGGAGGAGATCTTTTCAAAGGCCTTTGCCGACACAGGAGAGAGGATTATGACCGTGACTAAATCTCCCCTGCCAGTGATCGCTGTGTGCGTAGCGGTGGTTGTGGTGGCAGTTCTGATTTTTATTACGCTGAAAAAGCGGCGCGAGCAGCGGGAGCGGGAACAGAAGCGGGCAGAAGAGATTTTAAAGACGCCTCTGGAGAAGTTTGGCGACCAGGAAATTGAGGATTTGGCAGATAAATATGAAAACCAAGACCTATCATAAATATTTTATTTGAGAGGAGATCAAAGATATGGCAATTCTGGAGCGTTTTGCAGATATTATCAAGGCCAACATCAATGACCTGCTGGACAAATGCGAGGACCCGGCAAAGATGATTGACCAGTACCTGCGGGACTTAACTGAAGATCTGGCAGAGGTGAAGAAGGAGACTGCCGCTGTGATGGCAGAGGAGACCCGGACCCGGCGGATGCTGGAGGAGAACACCGCTGAGGTCAAACGGTATGAGGAGCTGGCAAAAAAGGCCCTGACTGCCGGCAATGAGGGGGATGCCCGCGTGTTCCTAGGCAAGAAGCAGCAGCTTGCGGACAAGGCTGCCAGCCTGCAGGCTACCTACGACGCGGCCCATGCCAATGCGGAGAAGATGCGTCAGATGCATGACAAGCTGGTTGGGGATATTGAGACCCTTCATGGCCGCAGGGAAATGGTCAAAGCAAAGATGGCTGTGGCGAAAACCCAGGAAAAGGTCAACAAGGTGGGGGCCAGCGCAGATAAGGCGGCTGGTGCCATGAGCGCCTTTGAGCGCATGGAGCGCAAAGCGGATCAGATGCTGGACCAAGCCAATGCCATGGCGGAGCTGAACACTGCGCCAGTGGACGAGGCTGCCGCTTTAGAGGCCAAATATGCCTCCGCCGCAGGGGATGCGGCAGTAGACAAAGAGCTGGCGAAACTGAAAGCCGAGCTCGGATTGTAAACCAGAGAAAAAAGCCGCCGCTGTCTTTTAGACAGCGGCGGCTTTTTGTATCATGTGCGTCCAAATAGTTTGGAACGAAAACGCTTCAGGCCAGGAAGCCCTCCAGAATCCGCTCTTCCGCCTCCTCCGGAGTCAAGCCCAGGGTTTCCAGCTTCAAAAGCTGGTCTCCGGCGATTTTCCCGATGGCGGCCTCGTGGACTAACTGCGCCTCCGTACAGTTGGCGGTAATGGCGGGAATGGATTTGATTTTGGCCTCTCCCATGATGATGGAGTCGCACTGTACATGGCCAAAGCAGGCGGCGTTGCCCACCATTCGGGGATAAAACACCTGGCTGGATTGGTCCTGGGCAACGGACCGGGAGATCACACGCCCCTTGGAACCTTCCCCGTCCAGGACGATTTCCATGTCGCTGTGGGCCGACTGGGCGCCATGAGTTAACAACCGCTCCGTGATCACCGCCTCGGCATCTTTGCCGCAGACAATTTTGGTATAGCGCTTGGTGGAATCTACGCCCCGAATCTGAACGGTGTCCATTTGGATGGAAGCACCTTCATCCAGGTATACAATGGTCTGGGGGTTAAAGACCTTCGCACCCGTCCCATCGCCCTCGGCATAGTGCTTTTCGCTGTAATGCACATGGGAGTTCCGGCCTACATGGAAGGTATGGATACCGTCATGCCGGGATTCCTGATCGCCACAGTTGTGGATACCGCAGCCCGCCACAATGGTGACGTCACAGTTTTCACCGATATAAAAGTCATTATATACAGTCTCCTCAATGCCGGGCTTTGTAATAATCACGGGGATGTGGCAGGTCTCGCCCACAGTGCCATCCAGAATTCGGATGTCAATGCCGCTTTTCCCATCGGCACGATTGTCAATCTTGATATGCTCCGTGGACTCCCGGCCGTCACACCCGCAATCCTTGCGAATATTGAATGCACCGACAGGTTTTCCCAGCAGGTCCGCGATTTTCTCCAACAGCTCGCGGTCGATCTCAGTGTCCATCATCGCGCCTGCACCTCCTTGCTCAGTACCGGACAACCGCTCAGCGTGTCCGCCAGAATCTTTGGCAAAATATCCTCCGCGCTGCCACGATGACGAATGGTACCATCCCCGACAACCACCACCTCATCTGCCAGGGAGATGATTCGCTCCTGGTGGGAGATGATGATCATGGTGGCGCCGCCTGTTGCATGAATCTGCTCGAAGGTCTCTGTCAAGCGGGAAAAACTCCACAGGTCGATGCCCGCCTCCGGCTCGTCAAAAATCATGAGCTGGCTGTTCCGTGCCAGGATGGAGGCAATCTCAATCCGCTTGACCTCGCCGCCGGAGAGACTCACATCCACTTCTCGGTCCAAGTAATCGTTGGCGCACAGGCCCACCTTGGTCAGATACTGGCAGCACTGATCCTTGGAAAGCGCCTTATCGCCGGAAGCCAGAGTCAGCAGATTGCGGACCGTCAGCCCTTTGAAACGGGGCGGCTGCTGGAAACCATAGCTGATCCCAAGTTTTGCGCGGGAGGTGATGTCCAGGCTCGTAATATCCTGACCGTTCCAGAAAATCTGACCGGAGGTTGGGGTCGCCAGTCCCATGATGATTTTAGCTAGCGTGGTTTTGCCGCCGCCATTAGGGCCGGTGAACACGACCAGACGGTGATCGTCAATGGTGAGGGAAATGTCCTTGAGAATCCCCAATTCTCCGGTGCTCTCTTGAACGGAGTAGCTGATGGATTTCAGTTCCAGCATGGTATTTGGAACCTCCTTTGGTGGAAAAATACATTTAACGCATTTATTTTAGCAGATACACAGGGAAAAAGCAATGCTAGTATTGCCGGATTTCCCAGGGCTGTGGCAGGGGAAAATTGGCTGGGTAGATGGCTGCGATGTTCATGCCGCAGCGCCACGGGCGGGCACATCGCGGTACCTTTTCGCATAAACTATGAAAAAGGAGGGACTCACTATGGAACAGAATTTACATACACCGGAGGTATATGACTTCCGAAGATATGATCATCTCTGGCAGCGTGTGGCCCCTGGACTGGAGCCTTATCCAGCGCCTGGGCAGGACGCGTCTGCAAGGGGAAATCCTCAGACGCCCGCCTTTGATGAGACAGAGGCGGCAGTACCGGTGGCAGCCCAGACTAATTCTACATCCGCATTGACACCGGCACAGCAGGACAGTCAGCTTCCAGGCGCGGCACCGGACCCCTGCTGCATGGGAAGCGCCGCAGCGGAGATGCTGAGCGTACTGGAGGGGTTTATTGAGGAGGAACTGGGAGACCAAAGACATCTGCAGGCAATGGTGCGCCAATCGCCATCCTGGGCCCGCCAGCGCCTGCGGGATATGGCGGCGGAAGAGGGAGAGCGGGCCAGAAGGCTGATGGCGATCTACTATCTGATCACTGGCGAGTGCTATCGGCCCAGCATCAGCAGCGAGCGCATCACAGTGGGCCGCTGGTGCGCTGCGCTGCGGGAGCGCTATCATGCCGCAGCTTGCAACGGCCTGAACTACGCGCGAGCGGCAGAGGGAACCACGGACCCCTGCCTGGCCAGCCTGCTAGAGGAGCTGAGCGATGGAGAATACCGCCAGGCTAACGCCCTGCTGGCCATGCTGGAGAGAAGCCTTCGCGGGTGAGAGACTCCCCCGGTTTTAGGCCGGGGGAGATTTCCGTTGCACCAGGCTTTGAATTGTGATACAATAACAGCAAAACAGCCATTGTACATGGACTGAAAAGATGCGCCACAACGGTGCTTTGCACCTGTGGTATCATAGAGCCGCAAAGCTGCTGTTGGGCATGGATTTGGTAAATCTACAACGATCATCCAGATATGTGGTACAACGGTCGCAGAACGGCCGTTGTACCACATCGCTCTCTCGGTGCTGGGTGTAGCGAGGAAAGGTGAGAACGTGGCGGGGCAGTGGCTGTGAACGCAGAAAAAAGCCCTTCGCCGGAGTCGCGGAGACAGGAGGACAGACATGAACAAAGTTATTACCATCAGCCGGGAATATGGTGCCGGAGGACATACCATTGGAAAGCGGGTGGCCCAGGAGCTGGGAATTGAGCTTTACGACAAAGATATCGTTCGGGAGACGGTGCGAGCCAGCGGCTATGACACTGAGACGGTCCAGCAGGAAGAGGAGGAGGTTTCCAAGACCAGCTCGTTCCTCAAGAGCATTCTGTCCAACAGTGTATATTATCCCAATATGCAGGATGCCATTCACGACATCCAAAAAGCGGTAATTCTGCGCTATGCGCACACAGGCCCCTGTGTCATTTTGGGCCGCTGCGCTGATGAGATTCTCCGCTCCAGCGGGATTCCCTGCCTGAATGTTTTTATCCATGCCGGAGACATCCATCGGGCGGAGCGGCTGCGGCAGATGACTGGCGTGGCAGACCCAACGGAGCTGCAGCGAATGATGGCAAAGAAGGACAGCCTCCGCCGCAATTACTATAATCACTATACAAACCGACAGTGGGGCGACAGCCATAACTATCATCTGACGCTGGACAGTGGCGTTCTGGGCGACGAGTTGTGCGCACAGATGATTATCTCCGCCGCCCGCGGCATGCAGTGACGGCGGATTGGAGCGATGTTTACTGGCTTTACGGATGAGACCGTGGACTTCATGTGGGGTATCCGCTTCAACAATGAGCGATCCTGGTTTGAGGCCCATAAACAGGTCTATCTTACGCACTTCTATCGTCCTATGTGCGATTTGGCGGATGAGGTGTATGAGTTTTTGCGGCAAGAGCGGCCGGACGCGGGGCTGATCCGCAAGGTGACACGCATCTATCGGGATGCCCGCCGGCTCCACGGCCGGGGACCCTATAAGGAGAGCCTGTGGTTCACGGTAGAACAGCCAGCGGAGCAGTGGACCAGCCGTCCCGCGTTCTGGTTTGAGCTGATGCCGGAGGGATGGAGTTATGGAATGGGCTATTGGATGCCAAAGCCCGTTACCATGGCCAAGCTGCGGGCTCGTATTGACCGGGACCCCAGGACGATGGAGAGACTTACCCGTGCGCTGGGACGGCAGAGAGAATTTACCCTGGATGCGGAGAACTACCGGCGTCCAAAATCTGCCGCACCCTCGAAGCTGCTGGAGCCGTGGTACCAGGTGAAATCCTTTACCATCTCCCATCAGGAGAAGCTGACGGACGAGCTGTTCAGCCGGGAGATTGTAGGGCGGCTGCGGAGTGGATATGCGTTTCTATTGCCCTACTACGATTATTTTGTAACACTGGACGGTGACCCGGACCCCCGGGAGACGCCGTGACAAAAAGGAGAGATACCAATGAAAGCTTGCCCAAATCGGGAGGCTGCGCTGGCCCTGTTGAAAAAGTATAATAGCGAGCCCTTCCATATTCAGCACGCACTGACGGTGGAGGGCGTGATGCGCTGGTATGCCCAGGAGTTGGGTTACGGCGAGGACGCAGACTTTTGGGCTGCCGTGGGCCTTCTGCACGATGTGGACTTTGAGAAGTGGCCGGAGGAGCACTGCCAAAAGGCTCCAGAGCTGCTGGCGGAAATCGGTGGCAGCGATGAGCTGATCCACGCAGTATGCAGCCATGGCTACGGGCTTTGCTGCGATGTGGAGCCTGTTCATGAGATGGAGAAGGTGCTCTTTGCGGCCGATGAGCTGACAGGGCTCATCGGCGCCGCCGCTAGGATGCGGCCCAGTAAAAGCTGCCAGGATATGGAGGTCAGCTCCCTGAAGAAAAAATTTAAGGACAAGAAGTTTGCTGCGGGCTGCTCTCGGGATGTGATTACTACCGGTGCAGAGCGCCTTGGGTGGACCTTGGAGGAACTCATGGAAAAGACCATACTGGCAATGCGCTCCTGTGAGGAATCTGTTTTTTGTGATCTGGAAAATTTTTAAAGTCATGAGTGCCGCCCCCAAAGTCCATCCTCTGGTTGGCTTTGGGGGCATTTTTGGACGATATCGTTTTTTGGAGAAACTTTGCGTATGTCCCCGCTCTCGGGCTTGACTCCTGCGGACCAATGATACGCTCAAAGGGCCTGACAGCGATCTGCATGGAACTAAGGCATCAATCTAGAAATAGCTGGCTGCCGGCAAAATGCCGGCAGCCAGCTATTGAGCCCTTATCCTTCCCCGAGCGCTGAGGAGCAGGAGCAAAGGCAATCGCCAAACAGCTCCAGTTTGGCTTGAAGGGCAGTTTCTAGCTGTGTGATGGTGCGGATCATTTCCTCCACACTCTCGTTGAACTCTAAAAGCTGGGAGGGCTCTACGGTCTCCAGACTGACAACCCTTTGAAGCTTTTCTCCCTCCGCGTTGAGGATATGACTGAGGGCGGCTTGTTCCAAGGCCACAGATTCAATTATATCGGTGATAGCCTGACAGCGGGTGGTCTGGCTGGGGGAGATGACCGGCATTCCCATGAAAAATCAACCTTTCTCATATTAGATTGTGAATTGCAGATTCCTATTCGCAGGTAAATGTGGGCGCCTTATTGTGCCGCTTCCGTACCCTCACAGAGGCAGTCGCGGAAGAGACTGAGCTTGCCGGACAGGGTGTTTTCCAAGAGCGCCACAGCATCCGCCATAGACTGAACAGATTGGTTTGCCCGCAGGAGCACAGATGGCTCCACGTCTGGGACAGCAATGATCCTCTGGAGCTTTTCGCCTTCTGCGTTCAAAATGTGTGCAAGGGCGGCCTCTTCCAGCGCCACGGATTCAATCAGGTCCGTGATGGCCTGATACCTGGTATCCCGAATATCAATTTCGACGCTAGAGGAGTTGTTGTCAGGATTGGGGTCTGGCGTGGTGGAGGATATGGCCGCTGTATTTGTGATACTGCCAGAGGCCGCAGAGCTGACGGCCCCCCGGATCAGGATGGTTTTTGCCGCGCTGGCCACCAGAGTACCCAGAGAGAGGGCACCGGCCCAGGGCAGAAAGGTGGCGCCGCCGTCAAGGGAATATACCGGATCGATGAGCAGAGCCGGAATGGTATCGGTCAGCATGACAGCATCTGCGGAGTCAGGCCCCAGATTGGAGACACGGATGGTATAGGTGATGGTTCCGCCGGGGGAAACCGTCTCGGAGCTGGCGGTTTTCATGATAGATAAATCGGCAGAGGCCGCAGAGACTGGAACCGTGACAGAAGAGGAATTGTTGTCGGGGTTGGGGTCCAGCGTAGTGGAGGACACAAAAGCAGTATTTGTGATACTACCGGAGGCCTGCGGACTGACCATGCCTCGAATCAGAACAGTTTCCGCCGCGTTGGGAGCCAGAATCCCCAGAGAGAGGGCACCGGCCCAGGGCAGAAAGGTGGCGCCGCCGTCAAGGGAATATACCGGATCGATGAGCAGAGCCGGAATGGTATCGGTCAGCATGACAGCATCTGCGGAGTCAGGCCCCAGATTGGAGACACGGATGGTATAGGTGAGCGTTTCGGCGGGGGAAACCGTCTCGGAGCTGGCGGTTTTCATGATAGATAGATCGGCAGAGGCCGCAGAGACTGGAACCGTGACAGAAGAGGAGTTGTTGTCGGGATTAGGGTCCGGCGTGTCAGAGGACAGGACTGCCGTATTCACGATGGAGCCGGCAGCAGAATCGCTCACGGTGCCCCGAATGAGAATCACTGCGGATGTGTCAGCCTCTATGGTTTCCAGATTGAGAGGGCTGGACCAGGGCAAAAAGGTCGTGCCATTGTCCAAGCTGTATTCAGGAGCGAGGAGCTCGGACGGAGCTACGTCTGCCAGAACCACATTTCTAGCGTCCGAGGGGCCAAGATTGGAAACCAGAAGACGGTAGGTGATTTGCTGACCCGGTGTGACTGGGGTGGGCGGTGCGGTTTTGCTGACAGCTATATCCGCTGACTCAGTGACCGGAATTATGACGGTAGACGTATTGTTGCCTGGATCAGGGTCCGGTGTGGCGGAAGATACCGATGCAGTGTTGGCGATGCTGTCAGACACGTCAGAGCCGACGTTTCCGCGGAGCAGGATGATTTCAGATGCGCCCGCGGCAAGGGTACCAAGCTCCAGAGTACCACTCCAGGGCAGGAAAGTGGCGCCGCCATCGGTGGAGTATACTGCTCCCAGGATTGAGGAGGGAACCGCATCGCTCAGCGCCACGCTTTGTGCATCTGATGGACCGAGGTTGGAGACAGTGACGGTAAAGAGGATGGGTTCGCCGGCGGTGACAGGGTCTGGCGCGGCGGTTTTCGTCACCGACACATCGGCCGACATAGCCGCATCCACATCAACGGTGGAGATGTTGTTATTGGGATCAGGGTCGGAGGCATCGCTGCTTACAACCGCTGTGTTAAAAATGATGCCGGAGGCGGAGGGAGACAGCGTTCCCCGGATCAACACAGGCTGGAACTTGCCGCTGGGGAAGGTTCCCAGATTTAAACTCCCCGCCCAGGGCAGGAAGGTGGCACCCTGATCCAGACTATACTCTGGGGCCAGAACCTCCGGAGGAACCGCATCTGTCAGCGTCATGTTGTCTGCCGTGTCCGGCCCACTGTTAGAGACCAGAACCGTGTACAGGATTTGATTGCCCGGAACAGCAGGGATGGGCTCCACGGCTTTCACCGCCTGTGCGTCCGCGATCGGGCCAACCAGTGCTTCGGGGCACATGGTGGCATCGTTGAAGCTGGTGGTGAATGTGGTGGAAATTTGGATTCCGACGGCGGTATTGCCGACAATCGTAAAGCGGAATACGCTGCCGTCTCCGTTATAAATGGCAAACAGAGCACCAGAGGCATCCATGGCCACCGCGCCCCAGGAGCGTCCGGCGGGATTCAGACCAGGGAATCCAAGCAGGGTGGTGGTCAATCCCGTGACGACGCCGGTGGCAGGATGGACCCGCATCACCTGCGCGGTCGTTCCAACAGACCGGATGCCGTATAAAAAGCCATCTGTTGGACGGAAAGCCCAGTCACTGATGTTTACGGCAGTGTTCAGCGCCGTGCCGAAGCTGCTGGTCTGTTCTGCAAAGTCATTGGAAGGGTCCACGAGCTTCATAAACGTGGCGGAGTTGGGAGCCAGGTCCACTGTATAGAACCTGGCGGTATCATTGACCATGAGGAACAGGTGGCCGTCCAGGTCAAAGGCCCCCACGTTGTAACTGATGGATGGAAGCCCGGTGGGATTTGGCGCCAGCTGCATCAGGAGCCGGTTTTCGTCTGCACGGACAAGGTGCCCGGTGCTTTGATCATAGCCATAGATATAGTGGTCCAGGCTGTTATAGCCGATGGCGTTGACAGAATTGGCCGGGTTCAAAAAACCCCGAAGTGTCGCGGCGCCTGTTACAACGTCCATGTCAAACCACTCCGTGGGTGTGTTGACAAACTGTACCATGGCTGTGGTGCACTCCAGAGGAGCGTCTACAGTATCGTGGCTGAAGTTTTGCCCGCTGATGGTGGCACCGGCAGTGATCTGTGCCGCTGTAACAGAGAGGTTCCGTACACGGGGACCATTGGAAAGTGAAAAACCGGCAGGCTGCGTCAATACAGTGGGCGGACAGTCCGATGCAGCAGACACGGTCTCATAGATTCGATAGGTTCCAGCAGCGGCGACGGAAAAGCTGTATACGCCGGAGGCGTCTGTGAATGTTTGAACGCAGGCGCCGGACGCCGCATTGAATAAGGTCAGATATACATTGGAAATTCCGGGTTCGCCGGAATCCCAGACACCATTATGATTGCGATCGTCAAATACCATACCGGTGATGGTAACTGGCATAGCATCATCTCCAAATGATAGATTCCATATCCGAGGCAGTGCCCCCGGATATGTACAGACTCCGCATCCAAGCGTTGATCGCGATGTGCCTCCATGAATATGAGCGCTTCGGATAACGGATGGAGCCTGTTTTGCGCTCAATAGCAGTATATGCCGGCGGGATGGAAGTGGTTTCTGCGAACACGGAAGCTGTCTGATGCGCAGCGGCCTCCGCATGCATATATTGAGAGTACTCCCAATCATCACTGCAAGAGAGAGGAGTCCCATGTTTACAATCTGTTCTGAAATCCCCTTGCCAGGTTTTTGCCGGTATCGAGGAATCGCCTTTGACGGGTGTCAATATTACCTGACATTCCGGTGCGCGTGCAAAATCGCTGTGCTGGATTGTGATTTTCGCTTGATAGAACTCGTAAAAACACGCAGAATCTACACTGCAATCTGCTATGATCCCAAGCGAGACTGCTTTTGGGCTACTTCAGATGCGTGCCGATCCACGCTGTTTAAGCTCGACCACTGCCTGCGGGAGATTGACCGGCTTGCGGTATGTCTGGAAAACCACAGCTTGTTTACCGGCGTTTCATTCTGCTGCGATACAGGAAGGCTGCTGGTTGCGGCAGGCAACAGTCTTGTGGAGGTTGATCCGGAGAGGGACACGGTATGTCTGCTGCGGGAGGAGGGGAAACACGCGCTGATTCTCTCGGCCATATGCCTCCCGCCCTATATCATGTTTTGTGTGCTGCGGGGCTGTAAGCCGTATATTGTCCTGCTTACCCATACCGGGGCCCTGCTTGCAGAGGAGCAGATTCCGTCTGTCGGAGCTGTGGACGCTATCCTGCAGGACCCATGCAGGCCGAATTCGTGCGGGTTGCTTCTGCTGACTGACAAACACGGGTGCTATCCATATCTGCTGAAAGCGACTCTGGAGGAGCAGATTTGCAGCAAGCTCCGCCCATGCAGCCAGGAGCTGAGATGTATGCACCGAACACCATGCCGCCCCTGCCGCCAAAGCGCCTGTGACGATGTTCTGGAATCCATTGCGTTGCAGGAGGCGGCCATCGCCCACATTTTAAATGCGGAGGGTGAGAAGCTGCAAAAGAGTACGGAGATATCCACCTCCATCAGTGAGCTGCTCGAGGTGAATGCCTCCGTGCAGGAGACCCTCTGGTATGCCACCTTTTTGGAGAGGGTACTGTCCGACAAGCTGAACACACTGCAGGGGATGTGCTGCTGTGTGCCGGCTCCCTGGTGCGGTTTCTGGGACTGCGGTGACAGTCCCTGGCAATGGGGTATCGAATAATGGCCCTGTACCAGGGCCCACGAAACAGTGGCAAGCGGAAGCCGCCTCAGAAGAGTGGCTTCCGCTTACCTTGATGACCGGCACATCGCCGCACGTCCAACGCCGAGGGCCTTTCTGCGGCGACGGGCGGTTGTGGCATGTACGGATAGGGATGGACACGAAAAGGGACATAAAAATCACCGCAGGTGAGTGCTCCCATCCCTAGACAGATCGCACTCACTTTCAAGACGTGCATCTCCTGAACCCTTATGGTGCTGAGCGACGTGATGGACCAGGGCGAACATACAGGGAGATGCCTGCATAAAGCCATAGCCCAGGGGGGCCGGTTCCGTACATGTTCCCAGTACATCATCCATAGCGGGGGCTCACTTGTTCCAAGGCAAACGATGCAGCATTGACTTATCTGGCGCGTCGGTTTCCTGGTGGGCGTCGGAGAAGATCTGAAAAGCGGTAACAGAATGGAATCGCTTTTGACTGAGAAACCAATATACTCCATAAACCGCAGGTTCCAAGGCTTTGACATGGACCCTGCGATGCTGCTACCGGCATGATGAACAGACTGCCCTGCGGCATTGGCATGGGATCTGAGATAGCCTCAGCAACCAGAGCGTGGGTACGTACATCCCGATCTTGGACAATCCCCTTTGGGGACTCGGACAGCATGTCCGTCCGATTCGTTCTTTGCAAAACCAAGAAGTGGGGGCCCCTATGCCTGCGGATGCTGGAAACGGACTATCGTTCCTACCGGAAGGCATCCGGGGGTCTTTTGATTTGACCTTATTGCTGCACATGTTATCTTTATGAAACCTTAATTTATAGATGGAATCTTTATGTGGATATTAACTGCCTTCATGCTATCATGAAATCCATATCTTAAAACTGGATAGCAGTTCTTAACGGAACAGATAGGGTGAAGAGATGGACTATGGAATCCTGACGCTGATGCCAATCGTTGTTGTTATTATTTTGGCACTGCTGACAAAACGGACATTGGAACCGTTAATCGCAGGCACTGTCGTTGCCTATATCATCATCAGCGGCTGGAGCTTTCCCACTGCCTGGATGGGCGCTTTCTTTGAGGTCGCTTCCAACCGTGATCATCAATGGGTGTTTATGGTGTGTGCGCTGTTCGGAAGTCTGATCGCTCTGTTGGGGGCATCCCATGGTACGCTTGGCTTTTCCAAATTTCTTGGAAGACTGTGCCGGGGGCCTAAAACGACTCTTCTTGTGACCTGGATCATGGGAATCTTGATTTTTGTGGATGATTACCTGAATATCATGACACTGAGCACCAGTATGCGAAAGCTGACGGACCAGCAGAAGATTCCCAGAGAAGCACTGTCCTATGTGATTGACTCCACCGGTGCTCCGGTCTGTGCCCTGTTGCCGTTTTCCACCTGGGCTATCTTCTTTTCGGGGCTGTTCTATGCCGAGGATGGCATCCCGGCGCTGGGGTATGGCAGCCCTATTGAGACGTTTTACCATATGATTCCATTTGTGTTCTATGCAATTTTTGCAGTCATCCTTGTGCCGTTGTTCAGCCTTGGGTGGCTGCCGAAAATGGGCCAAATGCGAAAGGCATATGACCGGGTATGGACAACGGGACAGCCCTATTCCGCTGAAAGTCAGGATTTGAATCTGGAGGATGCGGAAGATGGGCCTGCTGCCCGGATCAGCGGAAATGTACTGGATTTTGCACTGCCCATTGGCGTGCTTATTGTGCTGGCGATCTGGAACGGGGAGTTATTCCTGGCGGTGCTCGGAGCCATCCTCACCTGTATGGTTCTCTATATTCCGCGGAAGAAATTATCCTTGGCAAAGTTTTTCGACCTAGTTATGCATGGCTTTTGTAATATGATCCCTACAATCGCTATCATTTTCTTTGCCTTTGTGATGCAGGAGGCCATGACTGACATCGGCATTGCCGGCTATGTCATCAACTTGGTGGAGCCCATGATGAGCGCACCGGTATTTCCTATGATGACCTTTTTACTGGTGGCTGTTTTGAACTTCAGCACCGGAAGTGTCTGGGGCATTCCTGCAATCGTGACGCCCATTATCCTGCCATTGTGTTTCTCCATTGGCGCTAATCCGCTGCTGACGATGGGCGCCATCATCTCTGGCGCGGTCTTGGGCAGCCACGCCTGCTTCTACTCCGATGCCACAGTTCTGACATCCAGCTGCTGCAAAATGCAGAATATGGACCATGCGCTGTCCCAGCTTCCCTACGCCATGCTGGCAGCAGGCTGCAGTGCGGTATGCTATCTGGGATTTGGCTTTATGATGTGAAGGGTGAGATCAATGCATTTTGTTCTGGGCGATATCACCAAAATGGACACGGATGCCATCGTGAATGCCGCGGCCTCTGACTTGAAGCCCTGTGACGGGATTTGTCGTGCGATTTTTCGTGCGGCGGATACCAAAAAACTGATGGAGGCCTGTGGGAAAATAGGCCGCGGGAGGATCGGTGAAGCGGTTATTACACCCTCCTGTGGACTAGCTTGTAAATACATTGTTCATGCGGTAGGCGCGGGATGGTACGCAGGTGGACGGCAAGCAGACCTGTTATTTGCGGATTGCTACCGCCACGCGCTGCAGGCAGCTTTTTTGTATCATTGCAAAAGCGTGGCGGTGCCGCTTATGTTCTCCGGGGATTTTCACCTGCCTCGTCCCAAGGCAATCCGCATCGCTGGAGATGAGATCCGGGCATTTGAGAAAACGCATCCCGGAATGGAAATTTTTCTGGTCCTGTATAACAAAAGTATTTATGAGATGGCGGTTAAAATACTGGCCCAAACGGAGGAAAATGATCATGGACATGAAAGCGTGCGATAAAATGATCCTGGCAATCATCCAGGACGACAGCTATCAGGATGTCATTTCAGAGCTGAATGAAAGTGGTTTTTATGCTACGATCCTTCATTCCAGTGGTGGATTTCTGAAAAAACAGAGTGTTACGATTATGATCGGATTGAATCATGAGGATCTGGAGAAGGCTTTGAAAATTCTGAAAAGTCATGGAAAGCGTACCGTGATGCAGCAGCAGGTGCTTTTCACCGGGGGAACGCCGCAGCCTCTGGCGGCGACGGTTCCGATCCCTGTTCGTTGCGGCGGTGTCGTGTTGTTTGTCCTGGATGTAGACAGGTATGAGCGATACTAAAGTGGGCAGGCGAAGCAGTCACTTCTCACCTGTCGCTGCCATCCCCGGTGCGGATGTGCCGGAACTGCTGGATTGCTGTATCACTGCGACGTGGAAGAAGACTATGAATTCACAGAAGAAGTACGGTTACAGGGGATGAGGGGACAGTCTTCTGCTGGCGCTATGATGCAGAAGGATGGCTTCCCACCATGGCTGCATTGGAATTCGGGGCCAAAGGCCGGAAGAAAACCACGCCGCCGCTCCGTGGACGGCAGTAGTTTCCTTGAGGCTTGCAAATGCAGCATCTTCTTCCGGAAAATAGGGCGGGACCGGATGTCCTCTCTCATCCCTGGTATCTTGCAATCTCCACCTCTCGTCCAATGTACAGGACAGTGATGCGATTCATTGCGACTAAGGCGGATATATATTTAGACTGTAATACGAACCTTGGCGGTTGCTGTTCGCGGAGTTGCATATCATATTGCATATCATAACTCAAGGGTGATTCGGTGTAATAAAAGAGGGGACTGGTTTGTTGTAAAACCATGAAGATTCTGATAAGGGACATTTTGATTTCCGATCCAAGCAAGTGCCTTTATTGTTGTCTGGAGCTTCATCATAGTCAAACGAAAAATCACCGCCAATTTGGCGGTGATTTTTCTTGAAATGGTGGACTCGAAGGGGATCGAACCCTCGACCTCTGCGATGCGAACGCAGCGCTCTCCCAGCTGAGCTACGAGCCCATATTGACAGATATCATTGATTTTGTTGATTGAGATGACAGCTAGAATGAAGATCCTGCTGGCGAACAAGTGATATTATACCATATTTTTTGGGATTGTAAAG
>ENA-UOJP01001385-UOJP01001385.1-human-gut-metagenome-genome-assembly--contig:-C102-NODE-1385-length-29656-cov-12.339347_pt1 | contig 29656 bp, 25 predicted proteins | sample MGYA00242353_ERZ723900 | MGnify/ENA metagenome assembly ERZ723900
ATTCCGGCACCCCCCATTCCGGCACCGCCGTCCTGCCACTTCCCATTCCGGCACCGCCCATCCCGCCAGCCCCAGCCCCTGTCTTCCAGACCTATCCATACAGCTTCCTGTATTCCGCCGGGTTAAGCCCCGTGTCCTTATGGAAGGTATGGGTAAAATGCTTCCTGTCGCTGTATCCCACCCTCCCGCATATCTCAGCCACAGGAAGGCTGGTTTCCCTTAAAAGGGTCTTGGCTTCCTCCATCCTGACCCTGGTAAGGTATTTGGCAAATCCCTCCCCGGTTTCCCGTTTGAACAGGGTGCTGAAATAGTTGACGCTGAAACCGATGTCCTCGCACACGGTTTCCAGGGTAATGGGCTCCTGGTAATGCTGCATCACATACTGTTTGGCAATGCGGATAGGACGGGCGGCCTCATTGCTGCGGAGGTCCCTGGCCTCAGACAGAAGTCTGGTCTGTATCTGTTTCAGCTGCCCGAACAGTCCGCCAACCGTACTGCACTGGCGGCAGCGGGCCGCAAAATCCTGCTGGATTTCCTCCACATTATTAAGGGCGGTCCTGGCAATGAACAGACGGCCCGCGGACAGCACCAGCTCCAGTATCTCCCTGCCGCAGATCCGCTCCAGCCCCAGTGCCTCGCGTTCCAGCATACCGCATGCTTCCCCTGCCTCTTCCAGGTTCAGGGTGTCCACGGAATGCTCCATCAGCTTCATGTAGCGGTCCAGCAGGTTCTGTTTCTCCAGGCCCGAACCAACAGGGACCGCTTCCAAAAGCCTTCCGGTCCCCTCCATCAGCCGCTCCCACATGGCTCCCTTTGCCCATTCCAGAGAAGCGCCAAGAAAGGCCGGTGCAGCGGCGGGCACGCCCAGGCTCAGCGTGAAATCAAGGGGACCCATCAGGTCCTTTTTCACTTCCAGGTGGCTGAGGCATTCCCGCAGCCCCCTGCGCACCTCATCCCTGCGGCCGGAATCATAATTGAGAAGCCCGTATCCGGTATAGGACTGAAAATACAGCACCATATCGCAGCAGATAGAGGACATGGTATGATGAAAAATATCCCTGATTTTTTCCTGTATGACCTTGGCCGCGGTGCGGTTCACCTGCTCCATGCTGCAGTCCATCTTCACCATGAACACCTGGTACATGTCCCCGGCCGTGTCCACGTGATAGCTGCCCCTTAGGTTTTCCGCGGTCAGATCCGCCAGGCTTCCGGACAGCAGGTCCTTCATCAGGCTTTCCCGGATACGGCTCAGGTCCTCCTGGCTGTTCTGGTGCTGGCGGTGGATGGCCGACCTATTTTCCTGTCTTGCCTGGCATTTTTCCCGTATATTTTCCAGGGTTTCCATCAGCTCTGTCTGCTTAATGGGTTTTAACAGATAATATCCTGCCCCGTATTTCATTGCTTTCTGGGCATATTCAAAATGCGCGTATCCGCTGATGATGACCACCTCCAGGTCCGGCATCAGCTCCTTTGCGCTGCGTATCAGCTCCAGGCCGTCGCATCCAGGCATACGGATATCCGTAATCAGTATGTCCGGCTCCCTGGACTTAATGAGTTCCAGCGCTTCCAGGCCATTCTCAGCCAGGGCCGCTACCTCCATGCCCAGGGATTCCCAATCCGCCAGGGCCTGGACCAGCCTGCATATCAGTCGTTCATCATCCGCGATAATTACTTTTAACATAAGTTCCCCCCTCAGGCCTTTTACATACCCTCCCCTGTGTATCATATCATGCCGGGTTTTGCATTTCAACAAAAACGCCGTTCCTCAGAGCGGCGTTCCTGTTGTATGCTTCAGGTTTTATTATTTTTTCAGGACAGACACGCCTGTATCGGATACGGCTCCGCCAAGGGAGTCTCCTTCAAGGGCCTTAACACAGGCTTCCACGCCCTTTGCGCCCATTACATCCGGGTTCTGGGCCATGGTGCAGAGCAGGTATCCGTCGTCAATCAGTCCAAGGATGGCATCCGATTTATCAAAGCCAACGCCGATGATCCCGTCCTTACCCGATGCCTTGATGGCATTGCCAGCGCCTGTGGTGGATCCTTCGTTACAGCCAAAGATGCCCGCCACGCCCTGGGTGATGTAGTTCTCGGCAATGCTCTGGGACTTGGCTGCATCGCCTTCCCCGTACTGTGTCTCTAACAGTGTGAAGCCCTTGCCCTCAAATGCAGAGCGGAAGCCCTCTTCACGCATGACGCAGGAATCCGTTGCCGCGTTCACGTTGATGATGCCGATGGAGCCGGAAGTCACGCCTGCTGCCTCCAGCGCCTTTAACATTTCCTCCCCGGCTGTCTTTCCCGCTGCCTTGTTGTCCGTGGAAAAGGTGGCTTCTGCGTCCACATTGGCCGGTGAATCCACATATACAATCTTTACGCCGGAGGACTGGGCCTCTTTCAGCGCGGATGAGATGGCATCCGGGCCGTTGGCAGCCACGATGATGGCCTCATAGCCGCCTGCAACCGCATTGTTCACACACTCAATCTGCTGTGCATCATCCTTGGTATTGGGGGACATGAAGGTTACGGACACGCCAAGGGTCTCTGCTTCCTTCTGTGCGCCCTCATTCAGCGTGACCCAGTGCTGGTCAATGGAGTCCATGGTTATCAGGGCAATCCTATATTCCTTGCTGGCTTTTGCAGTGCTTCCCTCTGATGCCGCGCTGGCTGTCCCGCCCTGTGCCGTGAGGACGGATACGCCTGTGTCGGTTACCTTGCCGCCCAGGGATTCCCCGCCAACAGCCGCAACAGCCGCCTTAACGCCTTCATACCCCATTACGTCCGGGTTCTGGGCCATGGTGCAGAGCAGGTATCCGTCATCAATCAGTCCAAGGATGGCGTCCGACTTATCAAAGCCAACGCCGATGATTCCGTCCTTACCCGATGCCTTGATGGCATTGCCAGCGCCTGTGGTGGAGCCTTCGTTACAGCCAAAGATACCCACCACGCCCTGGGTGATGTAGTTCTCGGCAATACTTTGGGACTTGGCTGCATCGCCTTCCCCGTACTGTGTCTCTAACAGTGTAAAGCCCTTGCCCTCAAATGCAGAGCGGAAGCCCTCTTCACGCATGACGCAGGAATCCGTTGCCGCGTTCACGTTGATGACGCCGATGGAGCCGGAAGTCACGCCTGCTGCGCTTAACGCCTTTAACATCTCCTCCCCGGCTGTCTTGCCGGCCGCCTTGTTGTCCGTGGAAAAGGTTGCCTCTGCGTCCACGTTGGCCGGTGAATCCACATATACGATTTTTACGCCGGAGGACTGGGCCTCCTTCAGCGCGGATGAGATGGCATCCGGGCCGTTGGCAGCCACGATGATGGCCTTTGCGCCGGCTGACACCGCGTTGTTTACACACTCAATCTGCTGCGCATCGTCTTTTGTATTGGGGGCCATGAACTGTACGGTCACGCCCAGTTCCCCTGCCGCCTTCTGGGCGCCCTCGTTCAGAGTGACCCAGTGCTGGTCAATGGAGTCCATGGTTATCAGGGCAATCATGGTGCCGGAGCCGGCTGCCGGTGTCTCAGTCTTTGCCGCCTCAGTGGCTGCGGATGCCGCCGTGGAAGCCGCCACATCCTCTGTCTTGCTGTTGCATCCCGTCATAAGGGAAGCTGCCAGGCCCAGGGAACAAGCCAATGCTAACATTTTTTTCATTGCATTTTCCTCCTTTTTGCTTTCACATACGTTTCTCAATGCATATATTAGCGCTGCCGGGACTGCTGCGGTCATAGGGTGTAAACCTGCGATACAGATAAAGCCCCGGGCGTCTAATTCTATTTCCTTTCCCTAAGACTTCTTTTCAGCCATCGGGCGTTTCCGGATCAGCATGCCCTTGCGCAGCACCACATCCAGAAGCACTGCAAATACCACGATGATGCCGATTACAAGGCGCTGGATACCTACCTGGACCCCAATCATGTTCAGTCCGTTCTCCAGTGTCTGCCATACGGCCGCGCCTGCAAATGTCCCCAGCAGGATACCGGTCCCGCCAAGCGGCGAGATACCGCCGATAACACCGGCCGCAACCGCGTACATTTCATACATGTTGCCTGCCTCCATATTGCCCATGTTGGCCTGGCCGCAGAGGATGAGTCCCACTACAAAGGAACAGAATGCGCTGACAAGATATGTCTTTGTCACGGTTGCCACCACGCTCACGCCTGACAGCTTGGCTGCCTCCACATTGGAACCAATGGCATAGATATGGCGCCCTGTCCTGGTCTTGGAGAGCAGGAAAAAGAAGGCGATGAACAGCACCAGCGCAATCCAGAATGTATTAAACACGCCGGCTGTCTTGCCGTAGTAGAAAAAGGCCTGGAACTTATCAGCTGCTTCCTTGCCGATGCCGGAACTGATGGCATCCGTATTCCGGTTGCCGTTTACCATATAGGCAACGCCCCTGGCCACGAACATGGTTCCCAGGGTTGCAATGAAGGGCGGCAGCTGGAACTTTCCCACCAGGATGCCGTTGATGACCCCGATGGCCAGGCAGCAGATTAATGTGATAAGGATTGCCGCCATGGGATGAACCCCGTGTGTCATCAGGGTGGCGGATATCATGGCGCTCATGCCTACCACGGAACCGATGGAAAGATCGATATTTCCTGTTATGAGCACGTAACTCTGCCCGATGCCGATAATCAGGTATTTTGACATGGAACGGAACAGATTGGTTACATTCTGGCCGGAAAACACCGTGGGATTAATGGCGCCAAATGCTATATAAATGATGATAAGCCCTGCAAACGCAGTCAAGGCCCCCCTCATGCCCCGGATATTCAAAAACTGTTTCACAGCCCCTTGATTCTTGTGATTCATTGCTTTTTCCTCCTTGCTATGCGCACCCGGCGCCTGGGTCCCGGATGCCTATGTCCCAGATACCTGGGTCCCGGATGCCTGGTTGCAGTGCACGCCCGCCCTGCTCCGGTCATACTACCTTTTTCTCAAACCTGGTTGCCAGTGTCAGGATGCTGTTCTGGGTGGCTTCATCCGCCATCAGTTCCCCGGTTATGCGCCCGTCGCACATGACTATAATCCGGTCCGCAATCCCCATGACCTCCGGCATCTCGGAGGATACGAACATAACCGCAATCCCCTGTTGTTTCAGCTGGTTCATAAGGTTATATATCTCAACCTTTGCCGCCACGTCAATTCCCCTGGTGGGCTCATCAAATATCACCACCCGCGAGTTCCTGGCCAGCCATTTGCCCACCACCACCTTCTGCTGGTTGCCGCCGGAAAGGTTGCCTGCATTCACATCCACATTGGGTGTCTTGACCTTTAAGTCAGCCACCACCTTATTGCACATCTCATCTTCCTTTGTCCTGCTGACCACCCCCATCCGGCTGCACAGCAGGTCCAGGTTGGGAAGGGCGATGTTATGTCGGATGCTCAGCTTGGTGCACAGACCATCCTTTTTCCTGTCCTCAGGCGCCAGGACGATTCCTGCCCGGATGGCGTCCTCTGGCCTGCGGATCATGATTTCCTTTCCATCCAGGAAAAACTGTCCGCTCTCCTTGGGGTCGATTCCGAATATGGCCCTGGTGGTCTCGGTCCTGCCCGCGCCCATCAGCCCTGCAAAACCAACGATTTCCCCTTCGTAAAGGGAAAAATCCACATCCCTGACCATCCTGCCCGCGTTCAGGTTACTGACCTTAAGCACCAGCCTGCCCTTGTCGCATGTGACGCGGGGAAACTTCTCTTTGATTTCCCGGCCCACCATGTTGGAAATGATTTCATCCAGGGTTGTATCCTCAAAATTCATGGTTGTTATGTACTGCCCGTCGCGCATGATGGTAACCCGGTCCACAATGGACTGCAGTTCTTCCAGGCGGTGGGATATGTATACAATGCCGCATCCCTTTTCCTTCAGGTTGTGTATGATGCGGAACAGGTCCTCAATCTCCCGGGCCGTCAGCGCCGAGGTGGGTTCATCCATGATAAGTATCCTGGCATGGGTGGAAAGGGCTTTTGCAATCTCCACCATCTGCTGTTTGGACACTGGAAGGTCGCCCACCACCTGATGGGGATCCAGGTCGATTTTAAGCTCATTCAGGATTGTCCTGGCTTCAGCCTCCATCTCCTTGTTGGACAGTATCATGCCCTTTACCTTCTCCCGCCCCAGGAACATGTTCTCCGATACGGAGAGATGCCTGCACATATTCAGCTCCTGGTGTATGATTGCAACCCCTGCCTCCTGGGCCTGCTTTGGATTCATGTCCCCATACTCTTTCCCGAATATCCTGACCGTGCCCCCATCCCTTGTATAGACACCGCTGAGCACCTTCATCAGGGTACTTTTTCCAGCACCGTTCTCTCCCAGAAGCGCCATGACCTCACCGGAACGCAGTTCAAAATGCACATGGTCCAATGCCTTTACTCCCGGAAAACTTTTGCAGATGTTCTCCATGGAAACAATCGTTTCACTCATTTTCAGCCACCTGTCCTTCTCTGTAATCAGTTTTCAGACCTCTATTCCCTGATTGTATTATAGCAGGACCCATCCGGATGGATAAGGGGGGCATAATCCTAATTAGGGGGGTATTATTATGCACTTTTACAGTTCATAGCGCTCCGACGGCAGTCAAATCCATCATTTTATATATATTACCGCGTCCAAACGCCCGGTTATAGGCACTTTACGACAATCAAAAAAATCCCCCTGCCAATCAGACATTGACAGAGGGACCCTGATGGGGTAACGGATATCACCCGTCTGTATCTTCGGCCTTCTCCTCATCATGGACCACGTATGATTTAAGCCGCTCCTGCATCCTCCTCTTACTCCGTCGGAGTATCAGCAGTATGACAATGACAGCCGCTGCCAGAGGAACCCAGATGGGGCTGGCTGCAAGGAACCAGATAATGAAGCCGGTCACTCCCCGGGACACGGCATTCAGGTTCTTTGTGAACCCTTTCCCAATCCTCTGCCCGATTCCTTCCGGCTCAGTGGGCGTAAAGGACGCTGCCTCCTTAATCTCATGGACGTACAGATTGACCGTACTGTAGTCCACCTGGTTGTCGTACAGCCTGAGCTGTGATTCCATGGACTCCAGCTGGTAGCGGATTTCGGAAAGCCGTTCTTCCAGGGCAATGACTGATTCCAGCGTATCCGCCTTCTCAAGCAGGGCCCAGATGCGTTCCTGCTCCACGGTCAGGGATTTCTTCCTGCTTTCCAGGTCGCTGTACTGTAAGGTGACATCCTGGGTGGTTTCTGATTTGTTGGTTATATTGCCGTTTGCCTCCACGACAGATATAAATCCGTCCAGCCTGTCAATGGGGATACGGACCTTAAGGGATGCATACCGTGGAATCAGCTCATTGCGGTAGTTCAGGCTGTTGCCCGATATGTCTGACTGCTCCACATACCCGCCCAGTTCCCCAATCTTGTCTGTCAGCGTCTTTAGCAGCTGGTCAAATGCATCTGTCTCCAAGGACAGGTCCACGCTGCGTATCAGCTTGCGGTTTGACGGAAGGGCCTGTCCAAGGGACGTGGTGTCCGTCATCCCAGTCTTACTCGCGTCCAGTTCCAAACCCGCCTGCTCCTCCATAGCCCTTTCACCCGCTGTTTCCGCAGAATCCATGGCCTCATAGTCAGCGGCCGGCATGGCGGCTGTTGTCTGGACGCTCTTGGAACTTCCTGCGCAGGCCGACAGGCCCAGTATGGCTGACAGGAATACAGCAGATCCGTAAAACAGTAATCTTTTCTTCATCATACTTACCTCCTTCACCGCAAAGCGGGACGCCTCCGGCGGAAAAACAGTTTCAAACAGACCCAGGCACGGCTCAGTCCCCGAACCGTATCCCGGTCAGCCTCCTCACCTCATCCATGACCTCCATCTCCATGACGGAACCTTCCAGATGGGCTGCCGCCAGTTCCCTTCCACCGTCCTGCTGCGTAAGTTCCATCATCCGCTGCACTTCGTAATACATATTGTTGTCTTCCTTCTGGATTTCAAATGTCTCCTGCCTGCCGCCCCTGTATGTAACCTGAATCTTCCTGGTGTCCTGTATCTGCCAGATAAGCATGTTGGCATCCTCGCCCTGGATCTCACTGGGCTGGGCGGAATCCGTTATCTTGGAATATCTCACCTCCCCAAGCATGGAACCGTAATCCATGAGCACGGTCCCTGCCCCTTCCATATGATTGGGCAGGAAAATGCCTGAGGCCATGACCTGCCGGGGTTTTCCGAACAGCAGTACCATGGGGTGGATGCAGTACACGCCGATATCCATAAGGGCTGCATTGGAAAGCGCGGGGTTAAAGGCATTTTCAATGATTCCGTTTTTAAACGCATCGTATCGGGAGGAATACTGGCAGTACTGGAACACGGCGCGCCGGATCTGTCCCAGCTGCCCAAGCAGTTCCTTTATCTTTGCGAATCCTGGGTCGAATACAGGACGCATGGCCTCCAGAAGGATTTTCCCATTCCCATCCGCAGCCTTCATCATGCGCTCCAGTTCCTGTGCGCTGGATGCAATGGGCTTTTCACACAGCACATGTTTGCCGTGTTCCAGCATGAACACGGTCTGGGCGCAGTGGCTGCTGTTGGGGCTTGCTATGTATACCGCGTCCACCTCCGGGTCATCCCCCAGGGCCTTAAGTGTGGTATATACCTTGTCCGCGCCGTAAACAGACCCAAAGGCGCGTCCGCTGTCCTGTGACCTGGAATAGACGGCCTCCAGCTTAAAGCCAGGCACCTTTAAGGCGGCCTTCATGAATGTGTGACTGATTCTCCCTGTTCCTATGATTGCTAAACGCAGCATGGATTGTGTCCTCCTTCTTCCGGACCTTATAAAACCTGCCCGGGACTCCTGCTTCTATTATAGCAAAAATCCCGGGCAGATCCCATACCATATTTCCCACACCCCAGGGTGTGTTTACCGGTTCAGCTTCCAGGCCCCCACCAACCGTTTCAGGTAATCCATATACCCGGCCTCCCGGACACTTCCGTTGGTGAGTACATTGACCTCACCCAGCTTTTTGCCTCCCAGGGTATATTCCAGTACCCCTGCTTTCTGTCCCGGCTCCACGGGCGCGGGCATGGATTCGGCCAGCACCAGGTTTTTCTCAATTGCCCCCAGGTCCTCCCCTTTCAGGCTGAGATAAGAAAACACACCTTCGTATGCAAGACCCACCTCATCCTCCACACCTCCTGTCACAGGCATCTGGGGAAGGGGGACATGTTCCTTGTCTTCATAGAGCTTACAGTTGGCATAGCCATAGTTTAACAAGGTCTGGGCGTCCCCGAACCTGGCCTTGAAATCAGGGGCGGCCATGATGGCGGCTATCAGCCGCACGCCATCCTTCTCCGCTGTGGCGGACAGGCAGTATTTCGCAATGGAGGTGGAGCCAGTCTTTAATCCGGTCACCTTGAAATTCGTTGCCATCTTAAGCAGTTTGTTGGTGTTGGAAAGACCGAATTCCTTGGTTCCCTGCTTTGTGACATGGGTTATGTTCTCCATCCAGATGGTGGAATAATTATGTATCTGCGGATATTTGTTAATCAATTCCCTGCTCATGATGGCAATGTCCCTGGCAGTGGTCAGATGGTCCGGTGATTCCGTAAGGCCGCAGCAGTCCACAAAATGAGTATTGGCCATACCCAGTCCTGCCGCCCGTTCATTCATCATGCGTACAAATTCCTCTTCCGTCCCCCCTATGTACTCCGCCATGGCCACCGACGCATCATTGCCTGAAGCAATGACAATGCATTTAATCAGGGTTTCCACGGTCTGCTTCTCCCCTTCTTCCAGGAAAACCTGGGAACCTCCCATGGATTTTGCATGGGCGCTGGTGACCACCTCGTCCGTCAGATTGATTTTGCCTGACTGTAGCGCATCAAATATAAGTATAAGGGTCATGACCTTGGTAACGCTGGCCGGGCTGCGTTTCTCATCCGCCCCTTTTTCGTAGATTATCTGCCCTGTGGACGCCTCCATAAGTACGGCAGAAGGCGCCGCAATCTGAACCGCTGCCTGGGTATCTGCTGAAGGCGCTTCTGCTGGCTGGGAGTCCGAGGACGGCGCCTGGGCGGACCGGGTGTCTGCCGAAGGCACTTCCACGGCCTGGGTATCCCCAATTCGCTCCTCACCAGCCTGACCGTCCACGGCCTGACCGTCCGCTGCCTGACCGTCCGCTGCCTGACTGGCTGCCGCCCGGGCCGCCCCCGCATTCCCGCCCACAGCCGTTCTCAGTTCACTGTCAGCAGCAACCGCTCCCACAGGTATGGCAATATCGGGCTCCTGCCCCAGCGCCGTGGCCGCGGGATGGACCAGCAGGACTGTAAATGATAACAATATGGCTGCAATCCGTTTCATATCTTCCTCCGATAAACTCATCTGCTACTAATTGTATGGGGACGGACAAACAGCTTATTCCCGATTTTCAGTCATTTTTCCTGCAAATCCATAATATATCCGCTGCATGGGCACGCCGGTGCTTTCAGCCTGCGCGGTTCATTCTTATGCGTTTTACCTGCACGCATCCACGGCGGCCTGTACCCATAGGTCCGGCCTTAATGGCAGTCAGGTCATGTTTTCCCCGGCCACATCCACTTCCCGTATGCACCGCTCCATTACGTGCAGCCAGTGTCCGCGCATCAGCTCCCCGGCCCGGTCCGCGTCCTTCCTGGCAAGGGCGTCCAGGATATCCCTGTGGTGCTTGACGGATTCCTTTCTCATCATATTCTTATGGAAATAGTGGTATTTGATTCTCTGGATGTGCAGGAGCAGCATATGGGAGAATTCCGTAATGTACTCATTGCCCACTGCCTTAACAATCAGTTCGTGGAACGCATTGTCACAAAGGATGGCTCTTTCCGCCTGATTGGCATCGCATGCCTCTGAGAACTCCTTCTGGACCTGTTCAAGTTCAGCCAGCTGTGTCTCAGTCAGTATGAGGGCCGCCTGTCTGGCTGCCAGTCCCTGGATTTCCGCCAGGGGACGGTAACATTTCTCAATATCGTTCTTATCCACGTCCGCAACCGTGGTTGCACGGCCGGGCGTTACTTTAATCAGTTTCTGGGCCTCCAGCATCTGGAGCGCTTCACGGACCGGCGTCCGGCTTACATCAAAATAAGCGGCCAGTTCTGTATCTAAAAGCTTCTCCCCAGGCATCATCTCTCCGCGCATGATCCAGTCACATAATGTCTCATATACCAGATCCTTGGCTGATTTGCGCTGCAGGGCGCTGTCTTTTTTCGGTATTGGCACGGTATGGCCTCCTGTCTTTTGGTTGTTAATAAGCATGTACCTGATACGGCTTTGATCCATGCCATATCGGAGCCATATCCCATCATGAAGCCTGACGAAACATCCCGGCATAGGGCCAAAACCAATGTACGCTATATATAATATATCACATACACTTATCTCTATCAAGAATGTTAAGAAAATATCAGGGTTTTCCTGCTTTTCTCCCTAAATCCGCTGGTTTTTTGTGTATATTGCATGTATTTCGACTTATAATCCTGTCAGTTCTAACCATATTTACAATCCTTTCCGTAACAATCCTTTACAACCAAGTTTACATATGTTATATTCAATATGCAATATATCGCACACAAAATATTGTGCTAGAATGAAAACATTCACAGAAAGTGAGGATCATGCACCATGAACAAAGAAGAACTGTTAGTATCCCTATGCCAGGAGGCAATCCGCATTCCCAGCATGTCCGGCCATGAAAAGGAAGTGGCTGGGCTTTTAAAGAAAACCATGATTGACTATGGCTTTGACGAGGTGAACATTGACAAATACGGAAGCGTTCTGGGCATCATCCATGGCAGCCGTCCTGGAAAGACAGTCCTGATGGACGGGCACATTGATACTGTGGATGTCATTGACCGTGACCAGTGGAGCCATGACCCCTTTGCTGCCGAGATTGATGACGGCAGGATTTACGGCCGCGGCACCTCTGATATGAAAGGAAGCGTCTGCGCCATGATTACGGCCGCGGCCCAGTATGCAGAGGACACGGGCAAGGATTTTGCAGGCAATATCTGTGTATCCTGCACCGTGCATGAGGAATGCTTTGAAGGAGTTTCTTCCCGTGAGATCAGCAGACAGGCCAAGCCTGATTTCGTCATCATCGGCGAGGCCACCACAACCACGGTCAAGATCGGCCAGAGGGGCCGGGCCGAGGTGGTGGTGGAGACAGAAGGAAAAAGCTGCCATTCCTCCAATCCGGAAAAGGGTGTTAACGCGGTTTATCATATGATGGCTGTCATAGAAGCCATCCGCGGCATCAAAGTGAATGAGCACCCAATCCTGGGTAAGGGGATTCTGGAACTTACAGACATCATTTCCTCCCCCTATCCCGGCGCATCCGTGGTCCCATCCATATGCAGGGCCACCTTTGACCGCCGCACGCTGGTAGGCGAGGATGAGGCATTTATTCTTGGACAGGTTGAGGAAGCAATTGAGGAAGCGAAAAAGAAAGTGCCTGATTTAAAGGCCAGGGTATATCTGGCGCAAGGCAGCGAGAAGTGCTGGACCGGCGAGACCATTGAGGCCAAGAGGTATTTTCCTGCATGGCTCATCGATGAAAAGGATGAACTGGTGCAGAAGGCCCTGGCAGGACTTAAGGAAGCCGGCATTGACGCCCCCATCTCCCACTTTGCATTCTGTACCAACGGAAGCCATTTCTGTGGGGAGGCAGGAATCCCATGCATTGGTTTCGGCCCGTCCCTTGAGAGCCTGGCCCATGTCAGGGATGAGTACATAGAAATCGATCAGCTGAAAAAAGCGTGCAGGGGATTCTACGGCATCCTTTCCCAGCTTACAAAATAAACCATTGTATTAACATAAGAAAAGAGGTATCGGTATGGAAAACTTTTTAGTAAAGCTTAACTCCTTTCTCTGGGGCGCTCCTGTATTAATCCTGCTCTTTGCAGTGGGCCTTTTGTACGCTGTTAAAACACGGTTTTTCCAGTTCCGCCATTTTAAGCACATCATGAAAAATACGGCCGGTGAAATGTTTAAAAAAGGTTCCGCAAAAGGGGATGGAACCCTTACCCCTCTCCAGGCTGTTTCATCCGCACTGGCAGGATGCGTGGGAACCGGCAACATTTCCGGCGTTGCCACCGCTATCTTTGTGGGAGGTCCCGGCGCCGTATTCTGGATGTGGATTATCTCCCTGTTCGGCATGCTGACCAAGTGCGTGGAAGTCACTCTGGCCCAATACTACCGAATCAAAGGCAAAGACGGCGTATACTACGGCGGTCCCATGTATTACATTGAACAGGGCATGGGCCGCAAATGGAAACCCTTAGCCATCTTTTTTGCCATAACCATCATTGTGGGCGGTCTGGGAACCGCTGCATTCGTACAGCCCTTTGCCATGTCCAATGCCATGAACAACGCCTTCCACATCCCCACCTGGATCATCGTCGTGATAGCCGCCCTGATCTGCGGCACCGTGCTGATCGGCGGCGTGACCGGAATCGGCAGGTTCTGTGAAAGGGTAACTCCTGTCATGTGTGTAATCTATATCATCACTGTCCTGGGCATCATCCTTACGCATATCAACCAGGTCCCACAGGCAATCGCTACCATTTTCACCCATGCCTTCACTCCCCTTTCTGCAACAGGCGGACTGGCGGGAAGCACGGTTGCCATGACCCTCAAGCAGGGCGCTGCACGTGGTACCTTCTCCAATGAGGCAGGATGCGGCACCTCCCCCATCACCCATGCAACCGCCATCACGCCCCACCCATTCAAAGAAGGCATGTACGGTTCCTTTGAGGTATTCATCGACACCCTGGTTGTCTGTACCATGACAGCGCTGGCCATCATCTGCAGCGGTCCGGAAATCTGGCAGAGCGGCCTCAAGGACGTGGAGCTGACCCAGTCCGCATTTGCCTCCACCTACGGAAACCTCGGCCCCATCATCGTGTCGGTCTGCCTCTGCCTGTTTGCCTTCTCCACAATGGTTGGATGGGAAATCAACTACGAATCCGCCTTTTTCTATATCTTCCCAAAGGCGTCCGGTTCCAACGCAGCCAAACTGCTCATAAGGCTGATCTGGCTGGTTCCCGGCTTCATCTCCCTTGGAAAGACCCCGGAACTTGTGTGGACCGTGGTGGACATCGTATCCGGTTTCTGGTGCATCCCCAATGCCATTGCACTGCTGTTCTTATCAGGGACATTTATGAAGGTATTCAATGATTATCAGGAAAAATATATGAAAAACTAATCCAGTGTGAAGGAGGGGCGGCGTTTTAGGCCCTGGCATCAAAAAGGGCGGTAGAAGCAGCCCCTCCGGAACCTGGCGTCCGGGCCGCAGCCGTCCTAAGGAACCTGTCCGGCCCCGCCGTTCCTCACGGGACAGGCCGCGCCATGGCCCCGCGGACGTACCCTCGCGCCCCAAATCTTACTTAAAGCGCCTTTCTCAGCGCCTCTGCCATCTCCTCATATTCCTCATCCCTAAGCATGGTCTTCCCGCTGTTCATTTCAAAGGTGCCGCCCCATTCCTCGCCGCCCTTGTATTTGGGAACTATATGGAAATGCAGATGGCAGCCCGTGTCGCCGTATGCGCCGTAGTTTACCTTATCCGGGTTAAAAACCTTGTGCACGGCCCTGGATACCTGGGCGATCTCCGCAAAGTAATCATTCCTCTCCTCATCCGTCAGGTCTATCAGCTCGCTTACATGCTTTTTGTGGGCCAGGATCACCCTTCCCTTCTTGCTCTGCTCCTTGAATATATAAAGGAAGCCTGTCTTCATTTCACATACAGGATACCCGAATTTGGCAACCAGCCCTCCCTGCATGCAATATGCGCAATTCGTATCTTTTACCATTTCTTCCATGACCACTATCTCCTTTATGTTTGATTTTATTTTGGTTTTAACATACCACTTATGGGTGGCAAAAGCAATTCCAATATTTGTTTTTCTTTCTATGTACCATCTTTTCCATTTCTATGTTATAATGATACACAAGTATCAATATAGGAGCAGTGTTATGAGTAAAGCAGACTTCAGACGCAGGCAGGCACGCAGGCGCAGACATAAATTAACCATGATGTCGAGGCATCTTCCGACATTTATTGTATTATTGGCCATCACACTACTGGTAGGGGGCGGTGTTTTCACCCTCTACCGGTTTGTTTTGGGGAAACAGCCCCCAAGGCCGGGCAGCTCTGTCCAGGCAGCAGTATCCTCTGCCCAGGCAGACCCTTCTTCAGGAGGCGTGACCAGCCCAGGGCCCTCGGATGAGGACACGCAGGTAATAGAGGATGATGTCTCAAGGCTTATTGCCCAGGCGGACAGGCTGGCGATGGGTTATGATTATGACAAGGCCATTGACCTTGTCAACAGCAGCGGGCTGGACGTGACTGAAGCCAGGGTGCAGGAAGCCCTTGGGCGGTATGAGGCAGAAAAAGCAGCCCTGGTGCCGGCTGATATGAATAAGATTACCCATGTATTCTTCCACACACTGATCATGGATACATCCAAGGCGTTTGACGGTGACAAGGACAGCGGAGGGTATAATTCAGTCATGACCACCAAGGATGAGTTCATGAAAATGCTTCAGGCCATGTATGACCGTGGTTATGTACTGGTGCGGATCCATGACATTGCCTACGAAGAAACGGACGGAAACGGCAGCAAACGGTTTGTGAAGGGCAAGATCATGCTGCCCGAGGGCAAGCAGCCATTTGTGATGTCCCAGGATGATGTGTGTTACTACCCATACATGGACGGGGACGGATTTGCCAGCCGTATTGTAATCGGCGAGGACGGCAAGCCCACCTGTGAGATGGTCATGGATGACGGCACCGTGTCTACCGGTTCCTACGACCTGGTTCCCCTGCTGGAGGATTTCATTCAGGAACATCCTGATTTCTCATACAAGGGAGCAAGGGCCATCATTGCATTTACCGGATATGAAGGCATTCTTGGCTACCGTACGGCTTCCTCCTATTCAGACAGCCCCACCTATGAGGCTGACAGGGAACAGGCCGCCAAGGTGGCGCAGTGCTTAAGGGACAATGGCTGGGAGCTGGCCTCCCACAGCTGGGGCCATCTGCAGCTGGGGGTGGCCAGGAATCCGGAGGATGGCTTTGCCATTTCCGAGGAGCGTTTCCGCACGGATACGGACAAGTGGGAAGCCGAGGTGGAATCCCTGATTGGCCCCACGGATATCCTGCTCTATCCTTACGGCAACGATATTGCTGACTGGCACGCATATAAGGATGACAACCCCCGGTTTCAATATCTGGAGTCCAAGGGATTCCGGTATTTCTGTAACGTGGATGCCAGTACCCCATACTGGATGCAGATGGGCAATAACTATCTGCGCATGGCAAGGAGGAACCTGGACGGCTACCGGCTCTATGAGGACATGACCCAGACAGACCCGGCCAAAAAGCGCTTAAGCGATTTATTCGATGCGGCTCAGATATTCGATCCTGCAAGACCCACTCCGGTGGAGTGGAGTTACCAATAGGATTTACCTTAATGGCATCCCAATGAACAGGCAGTGTGCCGGCAGCTTCCATACGAAGCCGCCGGCACACTGCCTGTTTTATCCTTCCCCCCTTCCCTGTCCGGTTCCCCGTCCTTAATTTATCCCGGCCGCACATGTACAGGCAAGAACCCACGAACTGTTTCCCGTTGTCAACATATAATAAATCAAGGAATTGATTTCTAATTGAAAGGAGCTTTTTCATGATTCCCAAACTGGAAGTAAATGGGGTCAGCTACTCCTACCACTCATTGGATGGTGAGACGCTGGCCCTTTCCAATATATCATTTGATGTGTCTGCCGGGGAATTTGTGGCTATTGTGGGACCATCAGGCTGTGGAAAATCCACCCTGCTGACCATGCTCAGCGGGCTGACCCAGCCTGAAAAGGGGACCATCAGCATTGACGGCGCCCCCCTGTCCAAAGCCCATTCCGCGATTGGCTATATGCTGCAGAAGGACCATTTATTTGAATGGCGCAACATTTTCTCCAACATTTCCCTTGGACTTGAAATACAAAAACGGTTGGACGAACCTGCCAGGCTTGAACTTCTGGATATGATGTCCGCCTATGGCCTGGCCGGCTTTGAATATGCAAAGCCTTCCGAACTTTCCGGGGGCATGCGCCAGAGGGCGGCATTAATCAGGACCCTGGCCCTGAAACCGGATATACTGCTGTTGGATGAGCCATTTTCCGCCCTGGACTATCAGACAAGATTGTCTGTGTGCGATGATATCAGCTCCATCATACGGAGGACCCACAAAACGGCCATCCTGGTGACCCACGACCTGTCTGAGGCCATCAGTGTGGCCGACCGTATTGTTGTGCTGTCCGCACGTCCCGGACGGGTCAAGTCAGTTTTATCCATTGATTTCCCGGAAGGCTGCACCCGCTCCCTTGACAGACGTAACTGCCCGGAATTTTCCAATTATTTTAATACCGTATGGAAGGAGCTGAAGACATATGAATCATAACGGTCCTTGTTATACCATACAGGAACAGGGCAGGAAAAACTGCGGCACCTGTGAAATGTCCGTGGCCCAGCAGGCCTTTGTTGAAGGGGAACTGCGCCGCCACCGGCAGGTTACCATCTGCCGCATCATGCTTTTAGTGCTTCTTCTGGCGCTTTGGGAGCTGGCGGCCGACATGCACTGGATTGACAGCTTCATCTTCAGTTCCCCCACCATGATTGCCAAGTGCCTGGTAACCATGACCCGGGACGGCAGCCTGTTCCTCCACACAGGCGTCACCCTGCTGGAAACCCTTATAAGCTTTGCACTTTGCACGGTTTTTGGCCTGGCCTGCGCCCTGCTTTTATGGTCCAGCAAAAGCGTTGCCCAGGTGCTGGAGCCGTTCCTGGTACTTTTAAACAGCCTTCCCAAGTCAGCCCTGGCCCCCCTGCTCATTGTATGGCTGGGCAACAATATGAAGACCATCATCGTGGCCGCCGTGTCCGTGGCCGTGTTCGGATCCATCCTGACACTCTACACCGGCTTTACCCAGATGGATACGGAAAAAATCAAGCTGATCTACTCCCTGGGCGGAAACCGGAAGGATGTGCTGGTAAAGGTCCTGCTTCCAGGTTCCCTGCCCATGCTCATCAGCAACATGAAGGTGAACATCGGCCTGTGCCTGGTGGGCGTCATCATCGGGGAGTTCCTGTCCGCCAAGGCCGGACTTGGTTATCTGATTACCTATGGGTCACAGACCTTTGCCATGACCATGGTGGTGACCTCCATTGTGATACTTTGTATTGTGTCCGGGATGCTGTATCAAATCATTGCGTATGCGGAAAAGAGGATAAGTAAGCTTAGTTAACCCTTCAGGCAGGAGCAGGACTTTATAGTTTTGTATGGGTACTGCTCCTATCTGTCCCGTACTGTCTTTAGCAGACCATATCTTAATGCCTCATGGGTCATTTGTCACAAATGCACAATTTCCCAATTAACTTTTTTACACTTTTAACAAATCTAATATTACCTATTGACTTAGAATTTCATGGTATGTATAATGTAGTCAATTGAACAGGGCTTGTAACTATATTTAATGATAGGCAATACCTTCACAATGCTTTAGGCGTGTGTTTGTATTGCTTTTTTTATGCCTATTTTTACCGGAGGGAGGTACAGCAGCCATGATGATTAAGACAATATTAAACAATAACGCCGTTATAGCCATTGATGAAAATGAAAAGGAGGTTGTTATTGTTAAGAACGGGATAGGGTTTAACAGCAAAAAGGGGATGGTGCTGAAGGACAACGATATGGAGAAAGTATTTATCCTCCAGGAAAAGAATGTTTCCGATGATATGATACACCTGCTGTCGCTGATAAGTGAGGAATACATAGAAGTCTCCAAAAAATTGTGGATTATGGCCGCACGGTCTTAAAGACAGGCGTCCATGACAGCATTTATGTTACCTTGTCCGACCATATCGAACTGGCCGTGTCCAGAAAGAAAAAGGGAATCGCCTTTGACAATGCCATGACCTGGAGCATTAAGAAAACCTACCGTGAAGAATACCACATCGGCGAGGTGGCTTTAAAAATCATCCAGATTGAGTGCGGGGTCACCCTTCCCGAGGAGGAGGCAGGCCTTATCGCATTGCATTTTGTCAATGCCAAGATTCACAATGAACCGGAAGTAACCCATGACTTTGCATACATTTCCGTGTTTGTACAGGACCTTATTAATTTCATCAAATACTTCCTGTGTACGGAAATGGATGAGAACTCCCTGGAATACAACCAGCTGCTCAGCTATCTCCAGACCCTGGCCCTGGTACTGGATGACAGGAAGGCTGCCGCCGTCAGCAGCGACAGCCGGTACTATGAAATGCTCCGGTATGCAAAAGGATATTTTAAAAGGGCTTATGACTGCAGTGACCGTATCCGCAGGTTTACCAAGGAAAAATATGACTTGGAAATCCAGCCTGAGGATATCCTGCACCTTACCATGTACATCAACAAATTCATTAAAAAGGAGTAATGACCTATGTCCAATCAAGAACTGGCCGCCAGGATAATTGAACTTATCGGCGGAAACAGCAACATAAGCCGGGCAGCCCACTGCATGACCCGCCTGCGGCTTAATTTATATAATAATGATTTAATCCAGTTAAAAGAAATCGAGTCCCTGAAAGGTGTATTGGGGGCACAGATGCAGAACCAGCAGCTTCAGATCATTATCGGCCCCCAGGTTGGTTCCCTGTATAACGAGATTGCTGCCCAGGCCAATCTAAACCCTGCTGCTGATGCGCCAAAGACCAACCAGAAGCTTTTTACCAGGTTCCTGGATATCCTGTCAGGCATCTTTCTTCCGGTCATCCCCGCCATTGCCGGCGCCGGTATGCTGAAGGCCATCATCGCCCTTTTAAAGGCAGCTAACCTGGTCCAGGTGGACAGCTACACATTCCAGCTGTTTAACATGATGGCGGACTGTATTTTCTATTTCCTGCCCTTTTTCCTGGCAGTATCCAGTGCAAAGATATTTAAGACCAATGCCACACTGGCCGTTGCCCTGGCAGCAGCCATCCTTCATCCCACCTTCACGGCATTTGTCAGTGCCGGGGACGTTACGGCCATTGAGTTTTTCGGCCTCCCTGTGCGCCTGGTGAACTACAGCTATTCCGTCATCCCAATCGTGCTGTCTGTCTGGATATTAAGCTATGTATACCGTTTTGTGGATAAACACATGCCCAATATCCTGAAGGTCATATTCACACCCACTGTTGTACTGCTTATCATGGTGCCCCTTGAACTGGTTGTCCTGGGACCGTTGGGAAGCTATGCCGGCAGCGCGCTGACCAGCTTCATCACATACCTGTTTTCTGTCAATGCCTTTATTGCAGGATTCGTGATGTCCCTCATCCGTCCTTTGACCGTAATGACCGGTATGCATCAGGGTTTTACCCCGGTTGTATTCCAGAACCTGGCTGAACTTGGCTATGATATGCTGCTTCCGACCATGATGATGTCCACCATGGCGCAGTTCGGGGCGACCGCGGCCATGTATTTCCGTGTGAAGAACCGGGAGAAAAAGTCCCTCATCGTATCGGCCAGCTTTTCCGCCATCATGGGTATTACAGAACCGGCTTTATACGGTGTGCTCATAAGCTACAAAAAGGCATTTTTCGCTGCCTGCCTGGGAGGTGCGCTGGGCGGAGGTTATATCTCCATGACCCATTTTCATCTGCTGAGTTTTGCCTCCTCCAGTATTGTCAGCCTTCCCCTGTATTTCCAGTCCAATGTATCCAATGTACTGATTGCCATTGCCATCAGTATCGTATCCGCGTTCGCGCTTACGCTGGTTTTAGAAAAGACGGATACGGCAGCGGATAGCAGCACCTTTTGCGGATACACCGACACCTCACAGGCATCCGTGGACCCATTGCCGGCAGATTTTGCAGCTCCTGCGGCCCCGCTGCTCCACAGCGCTGTAATCACTGCTCCGGTAAGCGGACGCATCACCCCTTTATCTGAAGTGCCTGACAACACCTTTGCATCCGGCATCCTGGGGGACGGCTTTGCCATCATGCCCACAGACGGCACAATCCATGCGCCTGTGGACGGCACGGTCACTGCCCTCTACTCATCCAAGCACGCAATCGGCATCACCGGCCCGGACGGCCTGGAAGTCCTGGTCCACATCGGACTTAATACAGTACAGCTGGAGGGCAGGTATTTTGAAGCATATGTTAAAAGCGGGGATAACGTCAAAAAGGGGCAGAAGCTGATTACCTTTGATTTATCTGCCATAGAAAAGGAATATAATCCCATCACACCGGTACTGGTGCTTAACAGCAATAAAAAACTGGATTTCATGAAAAAAATGAATGACGCAGTCACTGCCAACACAGACGTATTACAGGTACAATTTGAATAAGGAGGAAACACATGAGACAGTTTAAGGATGATTTTTTATGGGGCGGCGCAACTGCCGCCAACCAGTTTGAAGGCGGCTGGAACGAAGGCGGCAAGGGCCTGTCCACTGCTGATGTAACCCGTTTTAAGCCGGATGTGGATGTGGAGGATATGCAGAAGCAATGGGAAATCACATCTGCGGACATTGAGCAGGCCATCCGCACACAGGATACCGCCTACTATCCCAAGCGCCATGGTTCTGATTTCTACCATCACTATAAAGAAGATATTGCGCTGATGGCCGAGATGGGCTTTAAGGTGTTCCGCATGTCCATTGCCTGGTCCAGGATTTTCCCAAGAGGTGATGAGGAAACCCCCAACGAGGAGGGGCTGGCATTCTATGACCGTGTCTTTGATGAGCTGCATAAATACGGCATCGAGCCCCTGGTCACCATGTCCCATTATGAGCCGCCCCTGGCTTTTGTAACCGAGTATGACGGCTGGTACTCCAGGGAATCTGTTACATTTTTTACACGTTATGTGACAGCTATCTGCAACCGCTACAAGGATAAAGTAAAATACTGGCTCACCTTTAACGAGGTGGACAGTGTCATACGTCACCCATTCATGACAGGCGGTCTTATAGAAGATCATTTTCCTTCCCATGAAGCCTTTGAACAGGCCCTATACCAGGCCATGCACCATCAATTTGTAGCCAGTGCCCTGGCCACAAAAATCTGCCATCAAACCATTCCAGGTTCCAAGGTTGGCTGCATGCTGACCAAGCTGACCTTCTATCCTTATACCTGCAGACCGGAGGATGTGCTGAAGGCCCAGCAGGATATGCGCGCCACCCTGGCCTTTGCAGACGTACAGGTATTCGGCAGATATCCCGCCTATCTGAAAGCCCTTTATAAGAAGAAAAACATTGTCCTGAAAAAGGAAACAGGGGATGATGAGATACTTGGAAGTTACCCTGTAGACTTCATTTCCTTCTCCTACTACTCCTCTTCCTGCTCAGCCGCTGACACCACGGGCCTTATCGTGGCCGAGGGCAATACATGTGCCGCCATCAAAAATCCGTATCTGAAGGCAAGCGCATGGGGATGGCAGATTGACCCTGTGGGACTGCGCATTTCCATGGTGGATCTGTATGACCGATACCGTCTTCCTCTGTTCATTGTGGAAAATGGTCTGGGCGCCCAGGATGTGCCGGAAGCAGACGGGAGCATACAGGATGATTACCGTATCCACTACATGCAGGAGCATATCAAAACCATGTATGACGCTGTGACCCGGGACGGCGTGGAACTGATGGGATATACATGCTGGGGCTGTATCGACCTTGTGTCCAACTCCTCCAACCAGATGAGCAAGCGGTACGGCATGGTTTACGTGGACTGTGATGACTATGGCAACGGTACATTTAACAGGAAAAGGAAAAAATCCTTTGACTGGTATAAAGAGGTAATTGCCACCAACGGGGCCAGTGTCCTTAACAGGTAACGCCCAACGGTAAATCGCGGACAGGTAACGGACAGGCAGATTCGACGGACAGGCAAACCGCAAATTTCCTGTTGACAAATCCCCTTCCATATCTTATACTGATTTCCATAAACAGGGGAGCTTATTGATAGGCTGAGAGGAAGTTGTGAACTTCGACCCATGAACCTGATTTGGATAATGCCAACGTAGGGACCCATGAAGCAGCTTTTATGCGGGAATACCTTGGTATTCCCGTTTTTTATTGCTTGAAAGCCAGATACCTTATATCCGGCTGCCTTAAAATCCATATTGGTAAACAGAGTGAGCAGATGTTCACGAAGGGGTGCACCACCGCGGGTGTATTACTTCGTGAACTTTTTTTATGCCCATATCATGCAACAATCCCACAGCAAAGGAGGTGGAACAATGGCAGTCATCAATGGCATCACCGTTGGACTGACGCAGGCAGTGCCAGTCAGTACATATCTTATGGAACACAATTACCGGCTGGATTGCATTGCCGTGGAGCTGAACGGCGGCATTCTGCCAAAAGACAGCTATGACACAACCTGTCTGACGGACAGCGATGTGATGGAAATCGTAAATTTTGTAGGAGGAGGATGACAATGGATGATACAGTGACCAGGGAACAGCTGCAAAAAGCCCTGCGGGAACGGCATACCCAAGAGGTCCAGGAAAAGCTGGATAAGGCACGGGTCGCCGTGGCAGGGCTTGGAGGGCTTGGCTCCCATGTGGCGACAGCGCTGGCAAGGATTGGTGTGGGTCACCTGCATCTCGTGGATTTTGACGTGGTGGACATCACCAACCTGAACCGGCAGCAGTATACGGCCAGGCATCTGGGAACCTGCAAGACAGATGCGCTGGCAGATGCATTAAGGGAAATAAATCCTTACCTGGATATTTACACGGACCGCGTGAAAGTGACAGAGGATAACCTGGTTTCCCTGTTCAGCGGGGAAACCATTATCTGCGAGGCATTTGATTGCCCGCAGGCCAAGGCCATGCTGGCCAATGGCATACTGACCCATTTCCCCGGCAAATATCTGGTGGCCGCATCCGGCATGGCCGGGTTTGGCAGCAGCAATACCGTGATTACCAGGAAGGCCGGAAAAAACTTCTACCTCTGCGGGGACGGCATCTCGGATCCTGCATCCGGAGCCGGCCTCATGGCGCCCAGGGTAATGCTCTGCGCAGCCCATCAGGCCAACATGATTGTACGGCTGATCCTGGGTGAGGAGGATCCGTAGGGCGTATCTGATAACTCACGGCAGCCCCATCAAACACATAAAAAAGGAGATTTCAGACAATGACAGACAAAATCACTCAGACAGACCACGACCCGTTCATCCTGGGAGGGCATACCTTCACCTCCCGTTTCATCCTGGGCTCAGGCAAGTATTCCCTGGATTTGATCCGAGCTGCCGTGGAGCAGGCAGATGCCCAAATCATCACCCTGGCCCTGCGCAGGGCAAATGAAGGAGGGCCTGCAAACATACTGGACTATATACCGGGGCATGTGACCCTTCTTCCCAATACCTCCGGTGCCAGGAATGCAGATGAGGCTGTGCGCATTGCACGCCTGGCCAGGGCAGCGGGATGCGGGGACTTTGTGAAAATAGAGGTCATCCGCGACGCAAAATACCTGCTGCCTGACAATACCGAGACCGTGAAGGCAACAGAAATCCTTGCCAAGGAAGGCTTTGTGGTCATGCCCTATATGTACCCGGACCTGAACGCAGCCAGGGACCTGGCCAATGCAGGCGCTGCCTGCATCATGCCCCTGGCCGCCCCCATCGGAACCAACAAGGGGCTGTGCACAAAGGACTTCATCCAAATCCTTATTGACGAGATTGACCTTCCAATCATTGTGGACGCAGGAATCGGGCGCCCGTCCCAGGCATGCGAGGCAATGGAAATGGGGGCGGCTGCCATCATGGCCAACACAGCCATTGCAACCGCAGGGGACGTGCCTGCCATGGCCCATGCATTCAGGCTGGCAATTGAATCCGGGCGGCAGGCTTATCTGGCCGGGCTTGGACGAACCCTGGATAAGCAGGCCAGCGCCTCCTCCCCCCTGACCGGATTCCTTCATGACTAAACCACAGAAAGGCAGATACTATGTCCAATAACAAGAATGAAACCAATGTGTTTAATAAAAGCATACTGAACACCCAGGTACGCCAGGACCTGGAAATGGAGCGGACCGACCACATGGCCTATCTTCCGGACATGGAGGTCCTTGATTCCGGCATTGACCGCCAGGTCCTTTCCATGATGGAGTCCTATGACCCGGCGTCTTATACGGCCGATGATGTAAAGGCCGCCTTAAACCATGACATGCGCGGCCCTGAGGATTTTGCAGCCCTCCTCTCCCCTGCCGCGCAGCCGCTTCTTGAGGAGATTGCCAGGAAGGCCCAGTCAGAGACAAGAAAACATTTTGGCAACTCCGTCCAAATGTTCACACCCATCTATATTGCCAATTACTGCGAAAACTACTGTATTTACTGTGGGTTTAACTGTAAGAACAAGATCCGGCGTGCCATGCTTGACCCGGAACAGATTGAGAAGGAAATGAAGTCCATTGCAGCAACCGGCCTGCAGGAAATCCTGATACTTACAGGCGAAAGCCGCAGCCATTCCACAGTCCCCTACATTGGGGAGGCCTGCCAGATTGCAAGGAACTACTTTAAGGTCATCGGGCTGGAAATCTATCCCCTGAATTCGGATGAATATGCCTTTCTGCACGGATGCGGGGCTGACTATATAACGGTTTTCCAGGAAACCTATGATTCCGGTAAGTACGAAACCCTGCATCTGTCCGGACATAAACGGTGTTTTCCTTACCGTCTCAACACCCAGGAACGGGCCCTCATGGGCGGCATGCGGGGCGTTGGCTTCGGGGCCCTGCTGGGGCTGGCGGATTTTCGCAGGGATGCATACGCAGCCGGCTGCCATGCCTGGCTCCTGCAGAGGAAATACCCCCATGCTGAGATTGCATTTTCCTGCCCAAGGCTCCGGCCAATCATCAACAATGACAGAATCAATCCCATGGATGTACACGAAACGCAGCTGCTTCAGGTGGTGTGCGCTTACCGCCTCCTGATGCCGTGGGCAGGCATCACTGTCTCCACCAGGGAGTGCGCACGGGTAAGGGACAACCTGGTTTCCATTGCCGCAACCAAGATATCGGCAGGCGTGAGCACGGGTATCGGCAGCCATTCGGACGAAATCAAGGAGAAAGGGGACGGCCAGTTTGAGATATCGGACGGGCGGAGCGTGGATGAGGTGTTCCATGACCTGCTTGCCCGGGATCTGCAGCCGGTCATGAGTGATTATATCTATGTGTGAGGATTTAATGATGGACCCTGAACTGAGAGGGCACATCCTGGCAATCACCAACAGGAACCTCTGTTCCAGACCCTTTGAGGAACAGGTCCGCCGGGTCTGCTGTTTTCATCCGGCTGCCCTGATACTAAGGGAAAAGGACTTACCGGATGCCGGGTATGGTGAACTGGCCAAAGAGGTGATGAAGATATGCAGGGAATATCAGGTTCCCTTCATTCCCCACAGCTTCATGGAAACAGCCCGCCAACTGGGCGCGGATAAAATCCATCTCCCCCTTTGGCGGCTGCGTGAGGCATCCGGCACAGGCCTGCTGGATGGCTTTAAGACAATAGGCGTCTCTGTCCACAGTGTGGAGGAAGCCCTGGAGGCAGAGGCCCTTGGGGCCTCCTATCTCATTGCCGGGCATATCTATGCCACGGACTGCAAAAAAGGGCTGCCTGCGCGCGGGACCGGCTTCCTGCGCGCGGTCTGTGAAGCGGCGGACATCCCTGTCTATGGAATCGGAGGCATCCATCTGGATGAGGCACAGATAAAAGAAGTGCTGGGATGCGGGGCGGCCGGAGGATGTATCATGTCGGGAATGATGAGGATTTAGGGTGGGAATGAATTCCCAAACACCTCCCAAGACAAAAAGCAGTTGACGCCGCCCCTCCGGCAGCAGTAGAATTAACCCACAGCAGACTTTTTGCAGGGAAATAAAATCTGATAGAAAAAGAGGTTTACATCCATGGGCTTCCTTATAAAACCAGCCGCCTTCGGCGCACTGATACTGGCAGGCTGCCTGCTTAGGCACAAGAACATCTTAAGCAGCAATGACCAGAAGACATTCAGCAGGCTTGTGCTCAATATCACGCTCCCTGCCGCTGTCATCCATTCTTTTTACGGGTTTGAAAAGGAACCATCCCTTTACCTCATGATTGCCATGGGCTTCCTGTGCAGCCTCCTTCCCTTTCTGGCAGCCTACTGCCTGACAGGTAAGCTGAACCGCCAGGACCGGATGTTCACCATGGTTAATATAGCAGGATACAACATCGGCTGTTTTACCCTGCCCTTAATCCAGAATTTTTTCGGCCAGACCGGCTCCGTGGCTGCCTGCATGTTCGATACCGGCAATGCCGTGATGATGACCGGAGGTTCCTATGCCCTGGTAACCACCCTGCTGCATCTGGATACCGGGGACAATGGCTCCGTGCAGACGCCTGTGTGGAAAAGGTTCCTGGGATCCATTCCCTTTGACACCTATATGCTGATGCTGGTTTTCTCCTCCATTGGAATCCAGATTCCCGGCTGGCTGGACGCCCTGCTGGAACCGGTTTACCAGGCAAACAGCTTTCTGGCCATGCTGATGATTGGGATGATGCTGCGTCCTGTCCATGGCAGCGCCGCCCTCCGGAACACCATGCGGGTCATCCTGGGACGGCTGGCATTTGCTTGCATTTTCTCCCTGTCCATCTACCACTTTGCGCCCCTTTCCCTGGAAATGCGGCAGGTGCTGGCCGTGACCGTATTTGCCCCGGTCAGCACCCTGGCTCCTATCTATACGGAAAAATGCAAGGGAGACACGGCTGTATCCAGCTTTACCGCCTCTGTGTCCATTGTCATCGGATTATTCGTCATGTCAGGGCTGGCTATGTGGTTCCGGCTGTAGCGGCGGCTGTAGCAGCTATTTGACAGTCCATGCTTTATCCGTGAAATAAACGCTTCTGGCCAGCTTCAGCACATCCGTATCCTCGTATAAATCCGCATTCAGTGAAATGGAATATACCTCGCTGCTGTCCGGCTTTGCAAAGAATACATACCACATACGGGAGGTCCGGTCCTTCTCCGGCACAGGTCCGTACTCAGCTTCCACGTCTTCCAGTGAGGCAGGGGTGTATAAATCATGCTGTACCAGAACCAGCAGGGCAGGGGCCTCACAGTCAATGACCATGACTGGTTCCGTGATAAACACGGAATGGTTCCATGGAAGGTCAATGCCTGACAGTCCGCCCTGACTGAACCTGCAGTCCGGCCATCCGCCCGTATAGCGTTCCACTGCGCCCGCAGCCCACCATGAATTAGGAACCGTATCATAATCAATATGGGAAGCCAGCTGGTCCAGACGTTTTATATCTTCCGGGTCCGTGGTCGCAAATACATTTCCCCCCGTACTGCTGCCCAACGCCTCTGTATACCCCTGGTTGGACAGCTCCCGGGGCAGCCGGTACGTCAGGTAATCCGTCATGGCTGTATGGGTATCTAAAAGCGGCGGATGCCCTCTTCGTCCGGAAGCGTCATCCCATAATGCTTCACATCTTCCGGTGTACGGTAAATATTCAGCATTTCTGAGGTTGGCTGGCGTACCAGGATAATATCCGCCAGGCTGCCGTCGTCCCTGTCATATGAGATAGTCAGCGAGTACAGCTCCTCCTGATAATAAAACATGTAGTATTCAGACCAGTTAAGGAAACCGCCCGCTTCCTTGCGGTCCGCATCATTCGGTTCAGGGAAATCCGCGGTCCGCGCTTCCAGATCTTCCGTATCACGGATTCCGGCCAGCCGGATTACATCTTCTGCCGTGATGGATTTGGCTGATTGTGATTGACCCGCCATCTTTGCCGGAAGCCGGCCCGCATCCCCTGCTGTTCCATCTGCTGCTCTGGTTCCAACTCCTGCTCCTGTCCCATCTGCTGCTCTGGTTCCAACTCCCGCTCCTGTCCCGTCTGCTGCTCTGGTTCCAATTCCCGCTCCTGTCCCATCTGCCGCTCTGGTTCCAATTCCCGCTCCTGTCCCATCTGTCCCGCCATCTTCCGGTTTCAACCGCTCCTCCATTCCCCCAGGCGCCTCCCATATCTCCTCCGGTATCCAGATTCCCTCAGCCCCAAAGGGCTGAATCATGGAAACAGCTGCCCGGCTTTTATCCGGGAACGTGTAGACAGCCACCGTCACATCACCGTCTTTCACAACCGCGGCCTCCCCTCCCTGGAGATTCAGGAGCATTTCCAGGGCCAGTCCAGGGGCCAGCAGGTCCTGGTACACCATATCTGTCCGGGCATTCCGGTTCAGTGCTTCTGCCATCCCTTCCTGCCTGTAATTCATGGGTGTCCCGGCAATCCCGCCGCTGTATGCCTCATGAAACTCAGCAGCAGATTGAATCTTTTCATATTGGGTCAGACGGCTCTGATCCACATACCAGACACCGCCTGTCTTCTTCCAGGTAATCCGCTCCTTCCATACCCACCGGTGCGGGTCAGAGGTCATGGCATAGTAGGTAATCTCAGTCTGGTTTTCCTGATTATGGATTTGATAGAGATTGTCCATGGGCCATGGGCTGGACCATCCGAAACTGATATACGGGTCATCCGGCAGTGACATGACCGGTTCCATCTTATAAAAGCCCTCCGGTTGTTCCGGATCATACATGCCATATAATGCAGTTCCATCCCTGGAACAAAGTGCCTTCGGCACTTCAACTCCCCTAGCCCCTCATTCATGAGGGGAA
>ENA-UOJP01001394-UOJP01001394.1-human-gut-metagenome-genome-assembly--contig:-C102-NODE-1394-length-29507-cov-7.521662_pt1 | contig 29507 bp, 26 predicted proteins | sample MGYA00242353_ERZ723900 | MGnify/ENA metagenome assembly ERZ723900
CATCTTGTTGCTGCGGGCGTTTTTGATGATGGCTACCTGGCATTCCAGCTTGTCTAAACCCAGGTGATAGTAGATATCCAGGCTCTTGCCGGCCTCGATGTGGTCCAGCACGATGCCTTCCTTCAGTCCGCTGATGTTTAACATGGCTTTTTCACCTCCAGTAATGTCATGATCAGTGCCATACGCACATATACGCCGTACTGGGCCTGTTTAAAGTAGGCGGCTCTCGGGTCGTCGTCCACCTCCACGGAGATCTCGTTGACACGGGGAAGGGGATGAAGCACGTACATGTTCTTCTTGGCCAGTTTCATTTTCTTCTTGTCCAGGATGTAGCAGTCCTTCAGGCGGATGTAGTCCTCCTCGTTGAAGAAGCGCTCCTTCTGAACGCGGGTCATGTAGAGGATGTCCAGGGAGCCGATGGCGTCGTCCAGGCTGCCCACCTCCTCAAAGGGGATATTGTTGGCTTCCAGTACGTCCTCGCGGATGCTGTCCGGGATACGCAGCTCCTCGGGGGAGATCAGGATGAACTTGACGCCCGGATAGCGGACCATGGCGTTGATTAAGGAGTGAACGGTGCGCCCGAATTTTAAGTCGCCGCACAGTCCGATGGTCAGGTTGTCCAGGCGGCCCTGTAAGGAGCGGATGGTCATTAAGTCGGTCAGCGTCTGAGTGGGGTGCTGATGACCGCCGTCGCCCGCGTTGATCACCGGGATACTGGCCTTCTGCGCTGCCACGTACGCGGCGCCTTCCTTGGGGTGGCGCATGGCGCAGATATCGGCATAGCAGGAGATCATGCGGATGGTGTCGGCAACGCTCTCGCCCTTGGCGGCGGAGCTGGAGGTGGCGGAGGCAAAGCCTAACACGCTGCCGCCCAGATTCAGCATAGCCGCTTCAAAGCTCAGGCGCGTTCTGGTGCTGGGCTCGTAAAAAAGTGTGGCCAGCTTTTTGCCGTCACACACGTGGGAATATCCGGGAAGATTTCCCTCGATGTCCCGCGCCAGCGCCAGAAGGTCGTCGATTTCTTCCGCAGAGAAGTCAAGAGGGTTCAATAAATGTCTCATGGGGTTCTCCTTCTTTATGTATTTTTATGGTTTTTGGAAATAATGGTAGACGCACCAGTGCGATAGCCGGTCCAGCCAGATATGGCACTGATTTGTGCCTCGTCATATTCTTACACAGAATGCATTATAAGTCAAGATTTTTTTAAACTTTTTTCGGATTTGTGTTATACTGGTAAACGGCGGCCTGTTTTCCGTGTAAGGAATATTTAAGGAAGTTTAAGGAAAATCCCAAAGACCATGGCGATGGGCCCGTGTTATACTTGACGAAGAAATGACAAATACAGGACAAATGTATATGAAAGCGAGGGAAGCGGATGGAAGAAGAGACCCGGCGAAAGCCGGTAATCCGCGTGTCTAGGTTGTATAAGGTCTATCGCGTGGGAGAGACCAAGGTCTACGCCCTCAACGGGGTGGATTTTGAGATTTATAAAGGGGAGTTCGTGGCTATCGTGGGAACCTCCGGTTCCGGAAAGTCGACGCTGCTCAACATGCTGGCCGGTCTGGAGAAGCCCAGTAAGGGCGAGATCGAGATCGCGGGCAGGCACATAGAGAAGCTGACGGAAAAGCAGTTGGTGACCTTCCGCAGGCAGCGGGTGGGCTTCATTTTCCAGGCCTACAATCTGCTCAACACCATGAACGCCATCGAGAACGTGGCGCTGCCCCTGTCCTTCCGCGGGATTTCCAAGCGGGAGCGGATGAAAACGGCGCAGAAATTCATGGAGCTGGTGGGAGTGGGAGATCAGGCAAAGCATATGCCCAACCAGATGTCCGGAGGCCAGCAGCAGCGCGTGGGCATCGCCAGGGCCCTGGTGGTGAATCCGCAGATCATATTTGCCGACGAGCCCACGGGAAACCTGGATTCCAGGACCACCATGGAGGTGCTGAAATTGATGCAGAAGATCGTGCGGGAGCAGAACCAGACCCTGGTGATGGTTACCCACGACAACAACCTTGCCTCCTATGCGGACCGCAGAATCCGCATTGTGGACGGAAAAATCGTGGGAATTGAGGAGGGCGGCCGGGACGCCGTCACGGAAGAAACAGGAGAAAAGGGAGAGAAAGCATGAGAGTGTGTAAAGTTTTGACCGCGTGGGCGTTTGCGCTGTTTCTGGTGGTGAGCACTGCGGCCACGGCATTTGCGGCAGACTACAAGCTGGGTTACAACACCAATGCCAGCGATAACGACTACATATTTACCACCAAAGCGCCCAAGGGTAATGTGGGTAAGAACATGACCGTCACCTTCCGCATCCGGGCCACCGACGAGGACATGGAGAACGTTCGCGTGAGCCTGGCCGAGACCACCGACTTCCAGCAGTGGGAGGAGCGGGGCAGCGGAGACTACACGGTGGACTATTATCCGTTTGAGATCACGGAGAACACCTTTGTATCCAAGTCCGTGGGTAATATCAAGAAGGGCAATGTGAAGAGCGCCTCCATTTCCGCCCGGGTGCGCCGGGATGCGCTGCAGGGCTATTACAGCATCCCCATCCTGATCGAGTGGGACGGCGGAAACGATATCGATTATGTGAATGTCTGGATTTCCACCAGCTCCAGCACCGCGGAGGACGACGAGGAGGATGAGAAGAAAGAGGGCAAGTATTTCATTATCGGAGAGAATCAGCCCACGCCCAGGGGAACCTATCCCAACGTCATGAACTTTAACGTGAATTTCCGCAACAAGCGGGAGACCACGGTCCAGGATGTGACCATCAGCATGGGGCTGTCCGAGGACGACACCAAATTCCCCTTTGAGATCAACGACGGCAACTACGACCGCACGTACGAGCGGATCGCGTTCGGGGAGACGGTGGCCGTGCCCTACAGCATGGCCATCCGCAAGGACTCCTATACCGGATATTACCCCATCAAATACACCGTCACCTTCCGCCTCAGCAGCGAGGGCGACCTGCACACCGAGGAGGGAACCTTCTACGTCCACATTACGTCCAAGGACAAGGAGGACGATCTGGGCGATTTCGACGCCAACGACCGCACCAGGGCCCGTCTGATCGTGGACAGCTACCACACCGTGCCCGAGCAGATTTACGCGGGCGAGGAGTTCGAGCTGATCTTAAATATGAAGAACGCCTCCAAGAACGTGGGCGCCAGCAACATTCTGTTCAACCTGGAGTCCGAGAAGGTTTCCGACAGCGCTGTATTCACAACGGAGTCCGGTTCCTCCTCCATGGTGGTGGACGACATGGGACCGGGCCAGAGCACGGAGGTGCGCGCGGTATTCACCGCCAGGGCGGGGGTGGACCAGAGGTCCTACTCCATCACCATCAAAGAGAAATACGACAGCCCGGAGTTCAAGAACGCCGAGGAGTCCATTGTGGTGGACATTCCGGTGAAGCAGTACGCCAGGCTCAGCACCAGCAATATCGACGTGATGCCGGACAACATCACCACCGGGGCCGAGAGCAACGTGATGTTCGGAATCAATAACACGGGCAAGGTGATTCTCTACAACGTGACCGCCACCTTCACGGCGGATTCCATCAAGCCGGTGGAAACCTATGTGGGCAACATTAAGCCAGGTGAGACCGGAAACGTGGACACCATGTTAACCGGCATAAGCCCCACCATGGACGACGGCACCGTCAAGGTCACCATCACCTATGAGGACGAGAACGGCACCATAGCCGAGCCGGTGGAGAAGGAGCTGACTCTGATGGTCATGGAGGAGTCCCAGGACATGATGTGGGACGAATCCATGATGGGGGACATGGACGGCGCCGTGGAAACTGAGTCCACGGGTGTGAAGGCCGTGTTCCAAAAATATGGAATCCTGATCGGCGTGGCCGTGGTGATGCTGGCGGCTGTTGTGGTTGTGGTGGTGATCCGGATCCGTAAGAAGCGCAAAGCGGCAAAGGAAGAAGAGGATATAGACGATGAGATTTCCTGATCTTCTGATCATGAGCGTGAACAATCTAAGGCGGCGCAAGCTCAGGACGGCGCTGACGGTTCTGGGGGTCATCATCGGCACGGCGTCCATCGTGGTCATGGTGTCCCTGGGAATCGGCTTAAATGAGCTGACCATGGAGCAGATCGCCTCCTGGGGCAGCCTGACCACCATCGACGTGCGCTCAGGCGACTCTTACGGCCAGTCCTACGCGGTCAGCATAGGAGGCGGTTCCAGCGGAATGTCCAGCGGCAGCAAGAGCGAGCCCAACTATATCACGGACGAGGTGATCGAGAAATTTTCCCGCCTGGAACACGTGACGGGCACCTCGCCGGTGTTGAGCATCAATGTGCTGCTGCGCCAGGGGGCCTACGAGGCGCAGTACGAGACCATCCAGGGCGTGGGCCCCGCCTACTTCGAGCAGATCAAGCTTGGGGAGGGGGAGTATCCGCAGAAGGGCGACACCGGGCTGTTTTTCGGCAACACGGTGATCCAGGATTTCTACAACGCCAAGACCGGCAAGGGCTACTGGGACACCGGGGAGCTGCCGGACGTGGATCTGATGGGCCGGCCCTTTTTCGTCACCTTCGACATGGACGGCTACTACCAGTCCCAATATCCATCGGAGGACGGCGCCGGGACCAAACCGCCCAAGAAATACATGATGAACGGCATCGGCGTGCAGGAGGGCGGTCTGGACGACTGGAACAATTACTCCTACCGCATTTACATGGATGTGGACGGGATGAAGTCCCAGCTGAAAAAGGCGTTTAAGAAGGGCAAGACCATCCCTGGACAGCCCACCAACAAGAAGGGAAAACCCTACAACTATTTCATCTACAACAGCGCCCAGGTTTACGTGGACGACGTGGACAATGTGACCAAGGTGCAGAAGGAGCTGGCGGACATGGGCTTCCAGGTCCAGAGCCAGATCGACTGGCTGGAGAGTTCCAAGCAGCAGTCCGACATGGTTCAGGCGGTGCTGGGCGGCATCGGCGCCGTATCCCTGTTCGTGGCGGCCATCGGCATCGCCAACACCATGATGATGTCCATCTACGAGCGGACCAAGGAGATCGGCGTGATGAAGGTGCTGGGCTGCGATATGGGAAATATCCGCAACATGTTCCTCATCGAGTCCGGTTTTATCGGATTTATGGGCGGCGTGCTGGGCATCGGCTTAAGCTACGGCGTCTCCCTGCTGATCAACAAATTTGTGGGAGCCCAGGCCCTGACCGGCATGGCCGGGGATCTGTCCCGTGTTCCGCCGTGGCTGTCCTTAGCGGCGGTGGCCTTCGCCATCTTCGTGGGTATGGCGGCGGGCTTTATGCCGGCCATGCGCGCCATGAAGCTGAGTCCGCTGGCGGCAATCCGCAACGAGTAGCGGCAGGTATTGTACAAGCAAAAAACGGCCGGCTGGCCGGGCCTTTCTCCTAGGAGAACAGCTCGAACAGCCGGTCGTATTCGTCTTTATAGATACTGTCCTTGCGCCAGACAAAGGAAAACTCGTGTTTGGCATCCAGGCCCGGGAGCAGAGCCAGCTCCAGGCGGCCGTCCAGCAGCTCGTCCTTGACGGCGATCTGGTACAGGAAGGTGATGCCGCAGCCTGCCAGGGCCAGCTGTTTAATCACATGGATGCTGTCCACCTCCAGGGTGTGCTCAAAATCATCCAGGCTCAAATTGGTTCCGGCCAGATAGCGCTCCAATATCTCCCGGGTGCCGGAGCCTTCCTCGCGGATCAAAAGCGGTTCGCAGAGGAGATCCCGGATGGAATTCGGCGTGTGGCCGCATTTGAACTGGTAGCCGGTTTTGTATACCGCGGCGTAGGGCTCCAGGGAGTAGGTGCGGTAGCCGTATTCGGTCATCGGGAAATACCCCTCGATGACCGCGAAATCGATGGCGCCGCTGTCGATCATCTCCAAAAGCTCATGGGTGTTGCGGATGGTCATGCGGATATCGGTCCTGGGATTGGCTTCCAGATAGGAGGCCACCTTGGCGGGAAAGAGGAATTCCCCCACGGTCAGGGTGGCGCCGAAGGAGAGCTTGCGCACCGGCTGCCCGGCCAGCTTCATGCGCTTTGCCAGAATCCGGTCGTCGTGCTTCATGGTCAGGGCCGCGCGGTAGAGCTCCTCGCCGGCAGGGGTCAGGGAGAGCTTGCGGTTCTTGTACTCGAACAGCTTGGCGCTGTACTCGTCCTCCAGGTAGTGGATGTGCTGACTCACCGCCGGCTGGGTGATGTTTAATGCCGCGGAGGCCTTGGTAAAGTTCATATATTTGCAGACGCATAAAAATGTTTCAATGCGGAAATCCAACATAGCCGGGTACTCCTTTGTTTTGTTCTGGCAATATCATAACATATTTTTATCGAAAAATAAATATTAATAATGGGGTTTTCTATTAAGAAAATTAATAAGTCAAACTTCTAAAAAACACTTGCAATATTAGAAAAAAGCATATATGATAGGGACAGAGGCGTGTGACTGGCGGATCGTGGAGTCAACCACAGGGAGCGCGCCGTGGATAAGAGCCGACCGCCTGGGCACGCAGTTTTTTGCGTACCCAGGCTATTTTATTGGAAACAATGGGCCGCCGGCGCAGCCTGCTGCGCTTGCCGGATGCAACGGCCGCCGGCAATGGCTGGATGAAAACCTTACAATGCCACCAAATAAGAGGAGGAATCAGGAATGAACCGATTATCACTGAGAGACGAGCTGAGAGGAAACGCTTACCCGGGGCGGGGAATCGTGCTGGGGCGCTCTGCAGACGGCAGCAAGGCCGTGGCCGCCTATTTTATCATGGGGCGCAGCGAAAACAGCCGAAACCGCGTGTTCGTGGAGGACGGAGCGGGCATCCGCACCCAGGCATTTGACCCGGAAAAGCTCTCGGACCCCAGCCTGATCATCTACGCTCCGGTGCGGGTGCTTGGCAACAAGACCATCGTCACCAACGGGGATCAGACCGACACCATCTACGAGGGTATGGACCGTCAGATGACCTTTGAGCAGTCTCTGCGCTCCAGGGAGTTTGAGCCGGACGGGCCCAATTACACCCCGCGGATCTCCGGAATCATGCACATTGAGAACGGCGGCTACAACTACGCCATGTCCATTTTAAAGAGCAACAACGGCGATCCTTCGTCCTGCCTGCGCTTCACCTTCGCCTATGAGAAACCGGCGGCCGGGGAGGGACGGTTCATCCACACCTACAAACACGACGGCAGCCCGCTGCCAAGCTTTGAAGGCGAGCCCAAACCGGTGGCCATCGAAGGGGATATCGACCAGTTTACGGAGATGGTCTGGGACAGCCTGAACGAGGAGAACAAGGTATCCCTGTTTGTCCGCTACATAGATATCGCCTCCGGGACCTATGAGACCCGCATCGTGAACAAGAATCAGTAATCGAAAACACACGCCAAGAGATGAGGAGAATTGACCATGAACGAATTAGAACTGAAATATGGCTGTAACCCCAACCAGAAGCCTTCCAGAATCTTCATGCGCGGCGGCATGGAGCTGCCCATCACCGTGCTCTGCGGCAGACCCGGCTACATCAACTTTATGGACGCCCTCAACGGCTGGCAGCTGGTGAAGGAGCTGAAGGAGGCCACCGGCCTGCCCGCAGCCACTTCCTTTAAACATGTTTCACCGGCCGGAGCCGCCGTGGGTCTGCCCCTGAGCGACACCCTGAGGAAGATCTACTGGGTGGAGGATATGGGAGAGCTGTCCCCCCTGGCCTGCGCCTACGCCAGAGCCAGAGGTGCGGATCGCATGTCCTCCTTCGGGGACTTCATCTCCCTGTCCGATGTCTGCGACGTGGACACCGCGAAGCTGATCAAGCGCGAGGTATCCGACGGCGTGATCGCGCCCGGATATGAGCCGGAGGCGCTGGAGCTCTTAAAATCCAAGAAAAACGGCAACTATAACGTGATTCAGATCGACCCGGATTATGTGCCCGAGGAGATTGAGCGCAAGCAGGTATTCGGCGTTGTCTTTGAGCAGGGCCGCAACAACTTAAAGATCGACCGGGAGCTGCTCTCCAACGTGGTGACGGAGAACCGGGAGCTGCCCGATTTCGCAAAGATCGATCTGATGATCTCCCTGATCACCCTGAAATACACCCAGTCCAACTCCGTGTGCTACGTGAAGGACGGCCAGGCCATCGGCATCGGCGCGGGCCAGCAGTCCAGAGTGCACTGCACCCGTCTGGCGGGCAGCAAGGCGGACAACTGGTTTTTGCGCCAGGCGTCCCAGGTCCTGAATCTGCCCTTTGTGGACACCATCAAGCGTGCGGACCGGGACAACGCCATCGACGTGTATATCGGCGACGACTGCATGGACGTGCTGGCGGACGGCCGCTGGGAGCGCATTTTCAAGGAAAAACCGCCGGTGTTCACCCGGGAGGAGAAGCGGGCCTGGCTGGATCAGATGACGGACGTGGCCCTTGGCTCCGACGCCTTCTTCCCCTTCGGGGACAACATCGACCGGGCGTACAAGAGCGGCGTGAAGTACGTGGCCCAGCCCGGCGGCTCTGTGCGTGACGACCAGGTGATCGAGACCTGCAACCAGTACGGTATGGTTATGGCCTTCACGGGGATCCGGCTGTTCCACCATTAACCGGCTGGGTTTTAACAGAAGAATTACGCATTGTTTCAGGGAAAGCGGAGCAAAACCGCTTTCCCTGTTTTTGTGCGAAACGCGCCGGGGTTCGGAGCGTACCCAACTATTTTCAGGGGCGGAGCTCCCGCCTGTTTCCCGGAAAATGCTTCCCACAAACGCAAAAGACAGTTGAAACCGCCGCCGGGCCGCGCTATACTAGAGCATGTCTGTAATTTTATTCCACCGTCTGCGCGCCTCCCTGATCGGAGCCAAACCTTCCACAGGGCAAAATGGCCGCACGTCGGAACCTTTTTTGAGATACATGAGACATAAAACACCTGGCGCAAGCTCTCTGGGCTTCGCATGAAAAATATGAATTTTGCGGGGGAAGTATATGGTAACGGACTTGACGACGGAACATCCGGATAAAATACTGTGGCGTTTTCTGCTGCCCATGATGGTCAGCGTAATCTTTCAACAGCTCTACAATCTGGCGGACAGCATGATCGCCGGGAAGTTTGCCGGGGAGGCGGCCCTGGCGGCGGTGGGGGCCAGCTACCCGGTGACGGTGATTTTCATGGCCTTCGCGGTGGGCAGCAACCTGGGAACCTCGGTGATCGTGTCCCGGCTGTTCGGCGCGAAGGAATACGGGCGGATGCGCACCGCAGTGACCACGGCCTTTATCGCCTGCGTGGGGATGAGCCTGCTTTTAACCGCCTACGGCCTGGCCTTCTGCACGCCCATGATGCGCTGGATTCACACGCCGGAGGACATTCTGGCGGACGGAGCGCTGTACCTGCGCATCTATGTGATGGGCCTTTCATTTCTGCTGTTTTACAACGTCTGTACCGGTATCTTTACGGCCCTTGGGGACTCCAAAACGCCCCTGTATTTCCTGATCGGTTCCTCCATTGGGAATATCGTTCTGGACTGCCTGTTTGTGGCGGTGTTTCACATGGGCGTGGCAGGCGTGGCCTGGGCTACCTTCATCGCCCAGGGGATTTCCGCGGTTCTGGCCCTGTCCACCCTGGCCGTGCGCCTGCGCAGGTTTCACCAGGGCTCCAGGCCCAGGCTCTTTGACGCTTCCCTTCTGTGGCGGATCGCGGCCATCGCAGTGCCCAGCATTATGCAGCAGAGCGTTCTCAGCGTGGGCAACCTGTTTGTGCAGGAGATCGTCAACCGTTACGGGTCTGCGGTGATCGCCGGTTACTCCGGGGCCGTTAAGCTGAACACCTTTGCCATCAACTGTTTTATGGCCCTGGGGGGCTGCCTGTCCAGTTACACGGCCCAGAATCTGGGAGCCGGAAAACGGGAACGGCTTCCCATGGGATTTCGCACCGGCGTCCGCTTATCCCTTATCGCCACCGTGCCCTTTTTTGTGCTGTACTTTTTCTTCAGCCGCGGTATGATGGGGCTGTTTCTCAACGCGGACAGCGGTGAGGCGATCCGGGCCGGGGTGGAATTTCTGCGCATCGTGTCGCCGCTGTATTTTATGATCTCCATCAAGCTGATGACCGACGGAGTGATCCGCGGTTCAGGAGCCATGGTCTATTTTGTGCTGGCCACCATACCGGATCTGATTCTGCGGATCGCCTTCGCCTACCTGCTGACGCCGCGCTTTGGGAGCACGGGAATCTGGATGGCCTGGCCGTTCGGCTGGTTCGCCGCCTCCGGGCTCACCATCCTGTTTTACCGCCGGATTGTCACGGGAAAATTTGAGATCCGATTGTGAGGCGGCGCCTGAACAGCCTGAATTCTGTGAACATTTTGTGAAATGAACACGTTGGGGAAAGTTGTCACTTGAAGTCGAAAAATCTTTGTGCTAGGATGATTCCATCTGAACGAAAAGGGGAAAATCTTTGGACAGAGAACAAATATGGAAGCGCGGTAAAACTGCCGCGCGCTGGATCGGAACCGCATGCCTTTTGTTGGTGCCTTGCGCAAGCTATGTGCTGTTTGAGCTTGTGACGGGCAATTTGGCTGCGGTTCCCTCTTATATGGCGGCCCTGAATATCGGCTGGATTTACGTCCTGTATTTGGCCGCGTTTGCCGTCTGCGGCCGCACCCGGATCGCGGTGCCTCTGGTATCGGTATCCCTGTACCTGATCTCTCTGGCGGAGGCCTTTGTGGTGGCCTTTCGGGGGCGGCCCATTATGTTCTGGGACGTGTTTGCCCTTAGGACCGCCATGAGCGTGTCCGGCAACTATTCTTTTGTGATCACCAGGGCCATGAAGCTGGCTTTTCTGGGCCTTTTGGCCATCAACCTGCTGGCCTGGGCCCTGCCCCTGCGGGTGAAGGGGCGGAAACCGCGGTTGTTGTTCGCCGGAGGCTCTGCGGGCCTTGTGGTGGGTTTTGGCCTGTGGTTTTTCGGGTATCTGGCCCCTGCCTGGGGCCTTGGCATCAACATGTGGGCCGTGAACGAGACCTACCGGGAGTACGGTTACGTGCTCTCCACCGCGGTGTCCTTCCGCTATGCGGTGAAGAAAAAGCCGGAGGGTTACAGCCAGGCCAGGATCCGGCAGATTTATGAGGAGATTATCGGGGAGGACGAGGAGCTTTTGGCCTCCAACGGGGACGTGGGCATGAAAACGGAGGGGGAGATAACCCCGGTCAACATCATTTGCATCATGAATGAGAGCCTGGCGGATTTGAAAACCGCAGGGGACTTTGAGACCAACCGGGAGTATTTTCCATTTTTGAACAGCCTGGAGGAGAACACGGTCCGTGGGAGCCTGTGCGTGCCGGTGTTCGGCTCCATGACCAGCAATACGGAATTTGAATTTCTCACCGGGGATTCCATGGCCCTGCTGCCGTCCAACTGCATCGCCTACCAGTTTTACATCCATCCGGGCACCTACGGCCTGACCAGCACCTTGAAGGACCAGGGCTACCGGCCGGTGGCGGTTCATCCCTACCCAAGGGAAAACTGGAACCGGGACGAGAGCTACCGCAATATGGGATTTGATTATTTTCTGGATATCGAGGATTTTGAGGGCAGCGGGGAGCTGAGAAATTACGTCAGCGACCGGGCCAATTACGAGAAGCTGATCGAACTGGTGGAGGCCAAGGAAAATCCCTCCGACCGGCTGTTTCTGTTCAACGTGACCATGCAGAACCACGGCGGCTATGAGAGCGCCTATGAGAATTTCGAGCAGGAAATATGGCTGACTGGGGATTTGGAGGGGAAATACCCCAAAACGGACCAGTTTCTGTCCCTGATGAAGGCCTCCGACGACGCGCTTGAGTACCTGATCGACTATTTTGAGCAGAGCGGAGAACCCACCATGATTGTGATGTTCGGGGATCACCAGCCCAGCGTTGAGGACGGATTTTTCGACGAGATTGCCGGACAGCCCTCGGAGCAGGTGCCGGACTCCCAGAGGATCATGTGGTATGAGACGCCGTTTTTGATCTGGACCAACTATGAGATGAAATCCGAGGATAAGGGGCCAATGGGAGCGGTCTATCTGTCCTCCGAGGTCTTAAAACGGGCCGGGCTTTCCATGACCCCGTTCAACCGGTTTATGCTGGAGATGGAGGAACAGCTGCCTGTGATCCATCCCCTTGGCTGCTACGACCGGCAGGGGAATTACTACACCTGGGAGGCCGTGGCGGGGGAGCAGAGCCCTTACCGCAAGCTCATATCGGACTATCAATGCCTGGTGTACAACCACTGCTTCGACGCAAACACCTACGAAAAGATGTTCACAGTTCCCGGGACATGACCCAAAGGGACAGACATAGCGCGGCAAGTCCTTCTGAGCCCGCGAAAATAGTACCAGCCTGTAAAAACTTGTAAAAGCACTAGGGAAGCTGCCGCAGCATAGAATGAAGGTAAGGAATGTTAAGGCGGCTTTCTTTGAAGACATTTCCAAAACCATTATCTGCAAGGGAAGAGAAAGAGTATCTGGAGCGTTGCAACGAGGGGGACCAGCTGGCCCGGGATGTGCTGATTGAGCGCAATATGCGCCTGGTGGCCCATGTAGTAAAGAAATACCAGAGTCCGGATTACGACATTGAGGATCTGTTGAGTGTGGGAACCATCGGTTTGATCAAAGCGGTGAACACCTTCAAGGTGGATAAGGGTTCGCGGCTTGCAACTTATGCGGCGAAATGCGTGGAGAATGAGATTCTCATGCTTTTTCGCGCCAGCAAGAAGTTGTCCAAGGAGGTTTCACTTTTTGAGCCCATCGGGGTAGACAAGGACGGCGAGGCCGTGAGCCTGGTGGACATCATCGAGATGGAGAACAAGGAGACCATTGACACCATGATTCTCAAGCAGGATGTCAAGGAGCTCTATGAGGCCTTTGACTCCAGCTTGTCGGACACGGAGAAAACCGTGATCCGCATGCGATACGGGCTGTTTAGAGGAAAGGAACACACTCAGCGGGAGATCGCGGCGCAGCTTGGCATCTCGCGGTCCTATGTGAGTAGGATCGAGAAGAAGGCGTTGGAGAAGCTCAGGGGGGAGTTTCAGAAGCATGAAAACTAGCGGACGCCGGTTTTGACCCGGAGCGCGCAAAAATGCTCCGTTTCCGGGCGGAAATCCGACAAATCAGCCTGAAAACGGGATGCCTTTTGCGGTCCCGGCCTCTTAAGCGGCGCGGCCCGACATTGTTGATCCTCCGCGCAGTGGACGGCCGGCCCGCTTTTTTGTATACTGGAGGGTGAGAAAAACAGCAAAGGAGAAAAAACATGCGAAACTGGTACATTGCGGACACCCATTTCGGGCACTGCAACGTAATCCGATTCGACGGCCGGCCCTTCGGGGATGTGGAGGAAATGGACCGGGTTCTGATAGAAAACTGGAACGCCCGGGTGGGGGACGGCGACGACGTTTACGTCCTGGGAGATTTCTGTTACCGGTCCGCCAGAGGTCCGGTGTGGTATCTGAAACGGCTGAAGGGCAGAAAACACCTGGTGACCGGCAACCACGACCGGACGCTGCTGGCGGATACCGGAGCCATGGCCTGTTTTGAGTCGGTTGATAAAATGATGTTTGTGAAGGAGGAGCAGGGGCCTGTGTGCCTCTGTCATTTTCCGATTGCGGAGTGGCACGGTTTTTACAGAAATTCCTGGCATGTATACGGGCACATCCACAACCAGAGAAATGAAACTTACGAGTTTATGAAGAGCCGGGAACGGGCCCTTAACGCGGGTTGTATGATCAACAATTACAGTCCGGTGAGGTTTCAGGAGCTGGTGGAGAACAACCGGAGATGGAGGGAGCTCCCGTAAGGGATGAAAAGATTTTATAGAAAGAGCGAAGAATTGTGCATTGTTTTCCGGCATGCCTTTTGCTATAATGTTGGGGACATGGTGTTTGGGGCCATGTGCGGTAGGAGGCGGATGGGGATCCGTTTTCTCCGGACCAATCGAATCAGGGTTCTAATAAGGAGGACAATGTTATGGCAATTTTAGTTACTGGAGGCGCCGGTTATATCGGAAGCCATACCTGCGTGGAGCTGTTGAACGCCGGATATGAGGTGGTCGTGCTGGACAACCTGTACAATTCCTGTGAGGAAGCGCTGGAGCGCGTGGAACAGATCACCGGAAAAAAGGTGAAGTTTTACGAGGCGGACCTGCTGGACCAGGTAGCGGTGCAGGAAGTATTTGACAATGAGAAGATCGAGTCCGTGATCCATTTTGCCGGTCTCAAGGCGGTGGGAGAGTCCGTACATAAGCCTCTGGAGTATTACCATAACAACATCACCGGCACGCTGATCCTGTGCGATGAGATGAGAAAGCACAATGTGAAGAACATCGTGTTCAGCTCCTCCGCCACGGTGTACGGCGATCCGGCCTTTATCCCGATCACCGAGGAGTGCCCCAAGGGAGATATCACCAACCCCTACGGACGTACCAAAGGAATGCTGGAGCAGATTCTCACGGACCTGCACACAGCCGACCCGGAGTGGAACGTCATGCTGCTGCGCTATTTTAATCCCATCGGCGCGCACGAGAGCGGCAAAATCGGCGAGGACCCCAAGGGCATCCCCAACAACCTGGTACCCTACATCGCGCAGGTGGCCGTGGGTAAGCTGGAGTGCCTGGGCGTGTTCGGCGACGACTACGACACGCCGGACGGCACCGGAGTGCGCGACTACATCCACGTAGTGGATCTGGCCAAGGGCCATGTGAAGGCGGTGGAGAAAATGATGCGGGACAAGGAAGGCGTTTCCATCTATAATCTGGGCACCGGCTGCGGCTACAGCGTGCTGGACGTGCTGCACGCCTACGAGAAGGCCTGCGGCAAGACCTTAAAGTACGAGGTGAGACCCCGCCGTGACGGCGATATCGCCACCTGCTATGCGGACTGCACCAAGGCGAAGAACGAGCTGGGCTGGGTAGCTGAGAAGGGAATCGAGGAGATGTGCGCGGATTCCTGGAGATGGCAGTCTATGAATCCCGACGGATATGTGAAGGGCTGATTGTTTTTTAGAAATGTAACATGTAAAGAGTTGATTTTGGGAGCGCTTCCCGCAGACGGAACGAAGAGGACCGTCTGTGGGAGGCGCTTTTTGCAGTTGAGGGGGAGTTCCGGACGATTTCCGCCTGGGGAGTGGGAAATGCAGATGAGAACAGAAGAACAGAACAAATGTTCGAAAAAGCTCTTGCGTTTGGATTGGGACTGTGCTAGAATAAAGAAACAGAACATATGTTCTTAAAAATAAAGACGACGGATGGATTCCACTATGCTGATACAGGAGAATTTGAGCATCGAACAGAAACTGAGGATTTTGACGGATGCGGCCAAGTACGATGTGGCCTGCACGTCCAGCGGGGTGGACCGCAAGGGCCGGGCGGACGGCATGGGCAGCGCCACGGACATTGGGATATGCCACAGCTTTGCGGCCGACGGCCGCTGTATCTCCCTTCTGAAGATCCTGCTCACCAACCAGTGTATCTATGACTGTAAATATTGTGTCAACCGCTGCTCCAACGATGCAGTCCGCACCGCGTTCACCCCGGACGAGGTCTGTACGCTGACCATGGAGTTTTACCGGCGCAATTACATCGAGGGGTTGTTTTTGAGCTCAGGCATTCTTTACAGCGCTGATCACACCATGGAGCTGATCTATGAGACTCTGTTGAAGCTGCGGACCACCTGCCGGTTCAACGGATATATCCATGTGAAGGGGATACCGGGGGCGGATCAGGAGCTGATCGCCAGGGTGGGGTATCTGGCGGACCGGATGAGCGTGAATCTGGAGCTGCCCACCGCCCAGGGCCTGCGGGACCTGGCTCCCGGCAAGACCCGGGACAAGATTCTGCGCCCTATGCGTCAGATTCAGCGGGGAATCGCCGCCCAGAGCCTGTATCTGGAAGGGGATCGGGGCTTTAAGAAGGCCTATGACACCGGGCGTGCTGGTTTTGCCGGCGGCGCAGCGCTGCTGGACCCATCCCGGGCAGGCGGGGTGTGCGCCAAGGAGTCGCCTTCGGAGCGGGCCGAAAATCCCGGAGTGGGGAGCAGAGCAGGGGGCGCGGGCCGCGTGGGAAGTATGGGCAGCGGGCTGGTTGAAGGGGCCGGGGTCCTGCGGGAGGAGAATGCAGTGTATTCCGTGAAAACTCCGCGCCAATCCGCCTCGTCCGGTTCGGACGGGCAATCCGCCCCGCTCGGCACATCTACCCAATCCGTCCCGTTGTGTTCATCCGGTCCTGCAGCTCCCTCATCCGCAGGAGCCTTCGATGGCCTTGCATCCCGGGACCGCAGGAGTTTTCCGCCTGTTTTTGAGGAGGAAAAGCATCTGGGGATTCCGGAAGGGCGGTATGGCAGCAGGCGTTTTGTGCCGGCAGGGCAGAGCACGCAGATGATTGTGGGGGCCACCCCGGAGAACGACTTCCAGATGTTGACGGTAACCCAGGCACTGTACCGCAGCTATGGGTTGAAGCGTGTGTTCTTTTCCGCCTATGTCCCGGTCAACCTTGACAGCAGCCTGCCTGCTCTTCCGGGCGGACCACCTCTTCTTCGGGAACACAGGCTGTATCAGGCGGACTGGCTGCTGCGGTTTTACGGGTTTTCGGCGGAGGAGCTTCTATCCGAGGGGCAGCCCAATTTCAACGTGTTCCTGGACCCAAAGTGCGACTGGGCCCTCCGACACCTGGAGCAGTTCCCGGTGGAGGTGAACCGGGCTGATTACGCCTCTCTGCTGCGGGTGCCCGGCATGGGCGTCAAGTCCGCCCGCCGGATTGTGGCCGCCAGGAGGCAGGGGAAGCTGGACTTCCCGGATTTGAAGGGCATGGGAGTGGTCTTAAAGCGGGCGGTGTACTTTATCACCTGCTCCGGAAAGATGATGCCCGGCGTGCGGCTGGACCAGGACTATATCACCAGCTGTCTGGTGGGAGATGAACGGCGGGCTGCATGGGACATTGAGCACAAGGACTGCTACCGCCAGCTGTCGCTGTTCGACGACATGAAATTGGACCTCCCGGTGTGCGAGGAAGAACGGAGGGCCGCGGCGGCGGGCCACCTGTGAGGTCTGCTCTGCGGAGCCACAGACCATTCGCATTTCAATGCCGGGAATATAAAATAATAGTAGAAAGCAGGTTTGTTATGACCATATATTTGTGTGAACCGGATTTTGACGGGATCCTCAGCGCTGTTTACGAGGCGTGGATGAGCGGCAAGGGACATGAGAATGTGAAGCTGGAGCTGGACGGGGCGTTCCGGGAGCTGGAGCTGTTTACCCAGTATGTGACCGTGCGGACCTCCCCGGAAAATGCCCGGAAGGTGATCCGGGCCGTCTGCGGGAAGATTGGGCGGTCGGTTTACGAGGAGATTTATATCGCCTCCCTGAGCCAGGACCCAGCCAGGCCGGATAAGATTTACCGCTTTCTGATCCGGGCGTTCCGGCACGGAGCGGGGGTGCTGGATATGCTGCAGCTTCCGGAGGTGCGTGAGATTTTTCAGATGTGCCGGAATGTGCGCCATGAGAACCATCTGCTCACCGGCTTTGTCCGCTTCTCTCAGACGTCAAAAGGCATTCTGGTCAGCCGCATCGGGCCGAAGAACGATGTACTGCCCATACTGGCACCTCATTTTGCGGACCGCCTGCCCATGGAGAGCTGGATTATCTACGATGAGAATCACCGCAAGGCGGTGGTCCACCCTTCCAGGGGAAGCTGGGCCATCGTGTACGCGGACGGGGAGGGGTATCTGTCCGCGCAGCTGGATCAGGACACGGACCAGGAGGAATATGAGGCGCTCTGGAAGGCTTTCCACGAGACTGTGGCCATCCGGGAGCGCGCCAATCCAGTCTGCCAGCGGACTCATCTGGCCCTGCGCTACCGGCCCTATATGACGGAATTTCAGTGAGAGCTGAGACGGCGGAAACGTCCGGGGAGACGGGCCGCTTGAACCGCTGAAAATATCAAAATAGCACCCGTAGATCCCTTGCTATTTCACCTGGAGTTTAGTATAGTAGATAGACATAGATTCGGCGGCGGGTTTCTCTGCCCGCCGCCCTGTTCTTCTTGCGGAGTTGATCCGCGTACCGGTACAACATTCGTACCACGGTTCCAACAGTTGTGATGTTATGACAGAAAAAGGAAGGAGCGCTTGTATGTTTGTAAAAGTGAATAGCGCGGGGATCTGCGGGATCCGCGGCCGTATTGTATCCACGGAGGCGGACGTTGGGGACGGTTTGCCTGGTTTTATTATGGTGGGCTATCTGGCTTCCGAGGTCCGGGAGGCCCAGGACCGCGTGCGCACCGCGCTGAAAAATTCAGGCTTTAGACTGCCCGCGCGCAAGGTGACCGTGAATTTGTCCCCGGCGGATCTGCGCAAGGAGGGCACGGCCTTTGATCTGCCCATCGCCCTGGCTGTGCTGGGGGCATACGGCATGACCGATATGCGGGAGGCAGACGGTTGCCTGGTGGTGGGAGAATTGGGGCTGGACGGCAAGGTGAAGCCTGTGGAGGGCGTCATGAGTATGGTGATGGCAGCCAGAGAGGAGGGAATCCGCCGGTGTTTTCTGCCCCAGGAGAATGTGATGGAGGGGCTCGTGGTGGAACATATGGAGATCGTAGGGGTCACATCCCTGGCCCATTTGGCCGCCATGCTGTCCGAGCCCCGGACGATCTGCCCGGCCAGGGCTTCCTCTGGGAACTTCCTGGAGCAGGAGAAGGAATGTTACGATGTGGACTACCGCGAGGTGAACGGCCAGCAGTTTCTGCGGAGAGCGGCGGAGGTGGCGGCGGCCGGTATGCACAATCTGCTGTTCTGTGGCCCGGCGGGAACGGGCAAGACGATGATCGCCAGAAGGCTGCCCACCATCCTGCCTTCCCTGTCGCGGGAGGAGAATATCGAGATCTCCAGAATCTACAGCATCTGCGGCCAACTGCCGGCCGGGCAGCCCCTCTTAAACCGCAGGCCCTTCCGCAGCCCACATCACACGGTTACGCCCCAGGGGTTGACCGGAGGCGGGAGGCCGGTACGGCCGGGGGAGCTGTCCCTGGCCTCGGGCGGCGTCCTGTTTTTAGACGAGCTCACCCTGTTTCGTAAGAGCGCGGTGGAGATTCTGCGCCAGCCGTTGGAGGAGCAGCGGGTGATCGTCAGCCGGGTGCGCGGGTCTTACGAGTTTCCGGCGGACTTTATGCTCTGCGCGGCGATGAACCTCTGTCCCTGCGGTTATTTTCCGGACAGAAGCCGCTGCCGCTGCACGCCCGCTCAGGTCCGCCAGTACATGGGGCGTCTGTCCAGGCCCATTATGGAGCGTTTTGACATCTGCGCCGAGGCGGCTCCCATACGCTATGAGGAGCTGAGGCAGAACGCAGGGGACAACGAAAGCTCCGCCGCGATCCGTGTCCGGGTAGAGCGGGCCAGGGAGGTACAGACGGCGCGTTTTGATGGCACCGGAATCCGGTTTAACAGCCGCATGGGCAAGGGCGCGCTGGAACGGTTCTGCCGGCTGAGGCCGGAGGCGGAACATTTTTTGGAACGGGTGTACCGCACCAGGGGAATGAGCGCCAGGACCTGCCATAAGGTGCTGCGGGTGGCCAGAACGATCGCGGATCTGGAGGGCAGCGAAACGCTGAGTAAAACGCATCTGGCGGAGGCGGTTGGTTACAGGGCATTGGAGGAGAAAATATGGGAAGCATAGAGCAGGAAAAGGAGTATCTGTACTGGCTGTGCCGCAGCCTGCCGGCGTTTGCGGTGACGATCCGCCAGATCCAGGAGACCTACGGCAGTTTTCAGCAGGCATATTATATAGAAGGAATGGAGTTGCTGCGCAGAGGGATCATCAAGAACCGGAAAACCGCGGAGATTTTTGAGCAGGCAAAGCGCAGTCTGGATGCGGCGAGAGAGGAGTACAGCGGCCTTGACCGTCAGGGAATCCGCTTTGTCACCCCGTTAGACCCGGAATATCCCGAACGGCTGCGGCATATCTATGACTATCCAATGGGGCTTTGGATCAAGGGAAGCCTGCCTCCGGTGGAGAAACCCACGGTCGCGGTTATCGGCGCCAGGAGCTGTACCGTGTACGGCGAGCAGGCGGCCGGGATCATGGGACGGGAGCTTGCAGCGGCCGGCGTAGCGGTGATCAGCGGACTGGCGCTGGGCGTGGATGGAGCCGGGCACCGGGGAGCCCTGTCGGGAGGCGGGGAAACCTGGGGCGTGTTGGGCTGTGGCGTCAATATCTGTTATCCGAAGCAGAATTACCCGCTGTTTCGGGAGATGGAAAAGCAAGGGGGTCTTATCTCGGAATATCCGCCCGGCGAGCCGCCGCGGCCGCAGAATTTCCCGGTCCGCAACCGGATTATCAGCGGGCTTGCGGACGCGGTTCTGGTGATCGAAGCCAATGAGAAGAGCGGGTCGCTGATCACGGCACAGCTGGGATTGGAGCAGGGAAAAGAGATTTTTGCGCTGCCGGGCCGGGTGACGGATTCTGCCAGCCGGGGTTGCAACCAGCTGATCCAGGCTGGGGCCGCGCTGCTGACGGGCCCTGGTGACGTGTTGGAATTTTTGGGAATTCTCCATGAAAAAAAGCTGATTCTTCGCGAAAAAAGCGTGAAGGGACTTGCCAAGAACGAAAAAATGGTGTATAGTTGCCTAGATTCCGCACCAAAACATGTGGAAGAGATCGCCGTATTGTCGGGGATGTGTGTCGGCGAATGCATGAGCGCGCTGCTGGATTTGGAGCTTGGCGGGCTTGTGGTGAAAACGGCCGGACAATACTATGCCCGCCGTGTCAGCTGTGACTGAGAAACGGGCGATATGGGAAAATTACTGCGAAGAGCAGCTTTTGATAATGAGGAATGACAAGGAGTTTTATAATGGCAAACCATCTGGTAATTGTTGAGTCACCGGCAAAGGTGAAAACAATCAAAAAATTTCTGGGAAGCAATTATGAAGTGGACGCTTCCGGCGGACATGTCAGGGATCTGCCCAAGAGTCAGCTTGGGTTCGATGCGGAACACGATTACGAGCCGAAATACATCACCATCCGCGGTAAGGGTGATATTCTGGCAAAGCTGCGCAAGGAAGTGAAGAAAGCTGACAAGATTTATCTTGCAACGGACCCTGACCGCGAGGGAGAGGCGATTTCCTGGCACCTGATGAAGGCTCTCAAGCTGGACGAGGCGAAGAACAAGCAGGTGTATCGCATAAGCTTCAACGAGATCACCAAAAACGCGGTGAAGGCTTCCTTCAAGAGCCCCCGTGATATTGACATGCACCTGGTGGATGCCCAGCAGACCCGCAGAATGCTGGACCGCATGGTGGGATACCGGATCAGCCCCCTGCTTTGGAAAAAGGTGAAGCGTGGGCTGAGCGCGGGCCGCGTGCAGTCCGTGGCGCTGCGTATGATCTGCGACCGCGAGGATGAGATCAATGCGTTTATTCCCGAGGAATACTGGAATCTGGATGCCAAGCTTCTGTTAAAGGGCGCCAAGAAGCCGCTGACCGCCAAATATTACGGCAGCGACAACGGAAAGAACGGCAAGACGGGCATCCGCAGTAAGGAGGAACTGGATCGGATCCTGGCGGATCTGGAGGGCTGCTCTTATGTGGTGGACGAGGTGAAAAAGGGCGAGCGGATCAAGAAAGCTCCCATTCCCTTTACCACCAGTACCATGCAGCAGGAGGCCTCCAAGGCCCTCAATTTCTCCACCCAGAAGACCATGCGCCTGGCCCAGCAGCTGTACGAGGGCGTTGAGGTGAAGGGCCACGGCACCATCGGTCTGATCACTTATCTGCGTACGGATTCCACCCGTATCGCCGAGGAAGCGGACGCCACGGCCAGAGCGTTCATCAAAGAGCAGTACGGCGAAAAGTATGTGATCAAAAACGAGCAGTCCAAGAAAAACGGCGGCAAGATCCAGGACGCCCACGAGGCGATCCGCCCCACGGACATCGCCCTGACGCCCACCGTGGTGAAGGAGTCCCTGCAGCGCGATCTGTTCCGCTTGTATCAGCTGATCTGGAAGCGTTTTACCGCCAGTCGTATGGACAACGCTGTGTACGAGACCACCTCCGTGAAGATCACGGCGGGCGGACACAGCTTCACCACCGCAGCTTCCCGCCTGCTTTTCGACGGTTTTATGTCGGTGTATGTTGAGGCGGACGACGAGGAAGAGCACAACCAGGCTCTGGGCAATATGGAGAAGGGCACGAACCTGAAGCTGGAGGAGCTGCTTCCCAGCCAGCATTTCACCCAGCCGCCTGCGCATTATACCGAGGCTTCCCTGGTAAAGGCTCTGGAGGAGCAGGGGATCGGACGCCCCAGTACCTATGCCCCCACGATTACCACCATCATTGCCAGACGGTATGTGGTCAAGGAGAGCAAAAATCTGTATGTCACGGAGATTGGCGAGGTGGTAAACCGCATTATGAAGCAGATGTTCCCCAGCATCGTGGACATCAGTTTTACCGCCAATATGGAGTCCCTGCTGGATAAAGTGGCGGACGGCTCCGTGCAGTGGAAAACCGTTGTGAGCAATTTCTATCCGGATCTGGACGAGGCGGTGACTGTTGCGGAGAAGGAGCTGGAGACCGTGACCATTGCGGATGAGGTTTCCGACGAGGTCTGCGAACTGTGCGGGCGCCAGATGGTCATCAAGTACGGCCCCCACGGGAAATTCCTGGCCTGCCCCGGTTTCCCGGACTGCAAGAACACCAAACCCTATCTGGAGAAGATCGGCGTTCCCTGCCCCAAGTGCGGCAAGGAAGTGGTGCGCAAAAAGACCAAGAAAGGCCGTCTGTACTTTGGCTGCGAGGCCAACCCGGACTGCGACTTTATGTCCTGGCAGAAGCCTTCCACCAAGAAGTGCCCGGAGTGCGGCGCCTACATGGTGGAGAAGGGAAACAAGCTTCTGTGCTCCAATGAGACCTGCGGATACCGCACGAACCTGGAGCAGGAATAGAAAAATATGGTAAAATTGCCATAGAAAATATGAAATTCTTAAAATAATCGAAAACTTCGAAAAACTCTTGTTATTGCCACAGAATTATGTTACAATTCTATTATTAATAGGGCATTTCGGGGCGGTATACCAGTTGGATAAGGAGGTTTTCGAATATGAGCGTTCAGTTGTTGGACAAAACAAGGAAGATTAACAAGTTATTGCATAACAACAATTCCCACAAAGTGGTTTTCAATGACATCTGCAAAGTGCTGAGTGAGATATTGTTGTCCAACATCCTGGTCATCAGCAAGAAGGGAAAGGTGCTGGGCGTGAGCCTGTGTTCCGGTGTTGAGGAGATCGAAGAGCTGATCGAGGACCAGGTTGGAATGTACGTGGATAAGATGCTCAACGAGCGTCTGTTAAGCGTGCTGTCCACCAAGGAGAATGTGAACCTGGCTACGCTGGGATTTGCGGAGGAGAACGTCCGCAAGTACCAGGCGATCATCACCCCCATCGACATTGCAGGTGAGCGCCTGGGCACCCTGTTTATCTACAAGCAGGATTCCCAGTACGATATTGACGATATTATTTTGAGTGAATACGGGACCACCGTGGTGGGACTGGAGATGATGCGTTCCGTCAACGAGGAGAATGCCGAGGAGACCCGAAAGGTACAGATTGTGAAGTCCGCCATCAGCACCCTGTCCTTCTCCGAGCTGGAGGCCATCATCCATATTTTCGACGAGCTGGACGGCAACGAGGGCATTTTGGTTGCCAGCAAGATTGCGGACCGCGTGGGAATCACCCGCTCGGTGATCGTCAACGCGCTGCGCAAGTTTGAGAGCGCCGGAGTCATCGAATCCCGCTCCTCCGGTATGAAGGGCACCTACATCAAGGTTTTAAACGATGTGGTATTTGACGAGCTGAAAGCCATCAAGGCTTCCAACTCAAATCTGAAATAACGATTGAAAAACCCGGCAGGGCCGCAGCGGCACAGCAGAATCACAGCTTGTGCGCTGCGGCCCTGTTTTTGGTCAGGAGGAATTATAGGATGCTTTACGACAGGGATATCCGGGAACCGCTGTTCGATTTTTTGGAGGAGAGGTTCGGAAAGATCCGCATCATCGAGGAGAAGCGGATGGGCAGGTCACGGGCAGATATTTTGATGGTGCTGGAGGGGGCGGTTATGGGGCTTGAGATCAAAAGCGATGCGGACACCTATGTCAGGCTGAGCCGTCAGGTGCGGGATTACGACCGCTACTGCGACGGAAATTACGTGGTGGCCGGTTCCACCCATGGGCTGCACATCGGGGAACATGTGCCGGAGTGGTGGGGGATTATCACCGTGGAGGCTGCGGCGGAGGGGCCGGATTTTTACGTGCTGCGGGAGGCGGGGCGCAATCCTAACCTGGATTTGAAGCGCAAGCTGGGACTCCTCTGGCGGCCGGAGCTGGTGCATATCCAGGAGCTCAACAAGCTGCCGGGCTACAAGGAGAAGAGCAAGAAATTTGTGGTGGAAAAGATTTTGGAGAAGGTCCCCGCCGATCTCCTGGCCGTGCAGATCAGCGAAGAGCTCTTTGAGCGGGACTATACGGCCATTGAGGAGACAATCCGGGCCTACCGGGAGGGGAAAGGTAAAAAAGTTCGCAAAAAGCGCGTAAAAACGTGAAAAACAGCGATTTTTTTCCAATAAACCACTTGCGCATGCCTGCATTTTGTGATATATTTGTAAGGCTGACAAAAATCACGTCTGTGGATTCTTTGGAAAGGTGCCTGAACCGGTGAACGGCCAGGTCTTCCGGGAAGCATGAGAAGCAGGCGGAAGTAAGCCTGACTCCCTTGCTCAGGGGGCAGGTAAAAAACCAAACGGAGGTAAAGAACATGAGCGTTATTTCTATGAAGCAGTTACTGGAAGCTGGTGTGCATTTCGGCCACCAGACAAGAAGATGGAACCCCAAGATGGCTCCCTACATCTACACCGAGAGAAACGGCATCTACATCATCGACTTACAGAAGTCTGTTGTGAAGGTAGACGAGGCTTACAAGGCCGTTTCCGACATCGCTGCCAACGGCGGCACCATCCTGTTCGTGGGAACCAAGAAGCAGGCGCAGGAAGCGATTAAGGTTGAGGCTGAGCGCTGCGGAATGTACTTTGTAAACGAGAGATGGCTGGGCGGCATGCTGACCAACTTCAAGACCATTCAGAGCCGGATCGGCAGACTGAAAGCGATTGAGGCTATGTCTCAGGACGGCACCTTCGACGTTCTGCCCAAGAAGGAAGTTATTGCGTTAAAGAAAGAGTGGGATAAGCTGGAGAGAAACCTGGGCGGCATCAAGGATATGAAGAGACTGCCTGACGCGATCTTCGTAGTAGACCCCAAGAAGGAGCACATCTGCGTGCAGGAAGCTCATACTCTGGGAATCCCGTTAATCGGTATTGTTGACACCAACTGCGATCCGGAAGAGCTGGATTATGTGATCCCGGGCAACGACGATGCAATCAGAGCGGTTAAGCTGATCGTTTCCAAGATGGCTGACGCTGTGATCGAGGCGAAGCAGGGCGAAGTTCTGGAAGGCGCTATGGAGATCGAGATCCCGGTTGAGGCATTCGAGGCAGCAGAGGCTTAATCCCAGGAATAATATCTGATTGGAGGAATTTGAAATGGCAGCAGTAACTGCAGCAATGGTAAAAGAGTTAAGAGAGATGACTGGCGCCGGAATGATGGACTGCAAGAAAGCACTTGCAGCTACCGACGGCGATATGGACAAGGCTGTTGAGTTTTTGAGAGAGAAAGGCCTGGCCGGTGCGGCTAAGAAGGCCGGACGTATTGCAGCCGAGGGTATGGTTGTTACCAATGTTTCCGAGGATGGCAAGAAGGCTGTTGTGGTTGAGGTAAACGCTGAGACCGACTTCGTGGCCAAGAACGAGAAGTTCCGCAGCTATGCGGCCGACGTGGCTGCACAGGCGCTGAACACTTCCGCCAAGGATATGGACAGCTTCATGGAGGAGAAGTGGGAGAAGGATCCCAGCCTGACCGTGAAGGAGGCTCTGTCCTCTCAGATCGCAATCATCGGCGAGAACATGAACATCCGCCGTTTTGAGCAGATCACCGAGGCTAACGGCTTCGTTGCTTCCTACATTCATGCAGGCGGCAAGATCGGCGTTCTGGTAGACGTTGAGACCGATGTTGTAAACGATGAGATCAAAGATATGGCGAAGAACGTAGCCATGCAGGCTGCTGCACTTAAGCCCCTGTACACCTGCAGAGACGAGGTTGACGCGGAGTACATCGAGCGTGAGAAGGAGATCCTCACCGCAGCTGCGAAGAACGAGAAGCCCGATGCCAACGACAAGATCATCAGCGGCATGGTGATGGGACGTATCAACAAAGAGCTGAAGGAAATCTGCCTGCTGGATCAGGTATACGTTAAGGCCGAGGACGGCAAGCAGAGCGTAGCAAACTACGTGGCTGCTGTTGCCAAGGCAAACGGCGCAGCGATCAAGGTTAAGAAGTTCATCCGCTTCGAGACCGGCGAAGGCCTGGAGAAGAAGAACGAGGACTTTGCGGCTGAGGTTGCGAAGCAGATGGGACAGTAATTCGGTGTTAACCTGCCATCTGAAATAGGCATAATCTGCCACAAAATAGCATCATTTTGAGGCAAAAAATAGGAAAAAAGGACCTAAGGTATGTGAAACCATACTTTAGGTCCTTTTTTCGTGCCTGCCCCCCCAGGCCCATTGTCCCAGGCAATCCCCGGGGCCATCGGCCGTTTTGCCCTGCCTTAGATAGGCACAAGTCTTGATGGAGTGGAACGCGAATGGTATAATGGATACAGTTTACAGCTACAATGCAGAATTATATAATCCGGATATAGCTGTCCGGTATTAAAAAGCCGGGGTCTATCGTGCGGAAAAAGTGAACTTCTTAACAAAGTAAAATGTATCGCTTAAACGGGCTTGAGAACAAACGAATATTTTCCGGTTAAGGGGATTGATGAAAGAATGCACAAATATATAGCAAATGAAGATTTGGAGGGCGCTATTTATCTGGAAATTCTTTCATGATGTGTATTTCCCCGATAATATGCTCATTAAATACATCCAGCTCTTCGGCTGGGACCCATAACTCCTTATGTTGCGCGCCCCCGACCTGATGGACCTCAAACTGTCCGCAGTATTGGTCGTATACCTCAAACTTTACGACATAACCTCTGTGGTCCTCATTATATTTTACATTCCAGCCGGAAGCAATCTCCATTGCGTATTGTTCGTTCAGGACTGGATAAAAAATAGGCTGTTCCGCTAACCTTGGCGGAAATCTTCGATAATTGCTTTCCTTAATTAATTCTAATTCTTTTGTGCCAACAGGTCTGTATAAAATCATTTTGCCTCCTACATATTTAACACAATTTATACCCTTCATTATTTACCAAATCCAGACAGGTCTTTGTTATGTATCTCTTATGTCTATATTCACATTCCTCCCCATAATTTTCGCCCTTTATACTTATCAGGATATCTGTAAACTCCGTATAAGGCGCTATCTTTTTTACATATCTCACCAGGGAGTTGTACACCTTAGTCAGACAGTCTGGCCTCGGTATATATTTTTCATTTTCATCATAATAACCGGTTATGCAATAGATTCTTGCTCTGTGGATTTCCTTTTTTCGCCGTGTCCCGGCAACGCCTGTGGGCTCATTGATGATGGAAGAGTAGCTGGCTTCAATTAAGGCATTTCCGGTTGCGGTATAACTGTAGTCCAGACATTCTTTTCCATTCACGGTAAGGACTTCTATGGCTCCTGCCTCCGGAAGATGGAAGTAGTAGTCTGGATAATTGGATGTTCCATAGGGGGTGATGATACCGATATCCTTGCTTTCAATGACTCTGCCTAACTTAAGGTCTTCTTTTACAACTGTGCAGCCCAAGTCAACTGCCCTTTGCGCGACCAGCAAAAAGCTATCATAATCCATCCAATAATTGATCTGTTTTCCCATCCTGTCACCAGCTTACTTTGGATTTTTTAATAAAGCAACTTCTATATCCTCGCAATAAACAGAAAAATCGCCGTTTTCAAAATCATATATATGATAACGGGTATCCTGCTCATAACCATCCTCCTGCATATCACAAATCGAAAATCCAGACAATGCCTCTGATATGTTGAAGGAAAGGCTTCCGTGAACATTTTTCATGAAGATTTGAATTTTATATAATTCAGCTTCATCAGCAACAAGAAGCCTTACATTATAAATATCAGTCCATTTCTCATAATCAAACTCTTTCAAATATTCAAGTTTAAGGATATTGCCAAAAAGAGGGAGATACTGGTATTGAGTGGGTAATTCCTGAATTAATCTGTCTATCCCTTTTATGTATTTCAAATGTTCCATTCCTGAGATTCTCCATTCGATTTTTATTTCCACTCCATAGCGCCCAGATGTTCAGCAAGTGCTTCCAGCTGGGCTTCGTCAGCGGCTCCTGCATGGATATCCGCATAAAATCCATTGCTCCGAATCCAGGCGATGAGCCCATCGTTTGAGTACAACACTGCAATCCCGTACACGTGGAATTCTGATAAAAGATGATAGTCCTCATTGCAGAAATTTTCTAATTCCCGTTCAATGTTCAGAGTTGTCACGAATTTGCCTTTACATCTTCCTTTTTTGAAAACGGGTCTATTCTCAATGGCGAGTGTAAGCATTCTGCCCACACAGAACTGATAGCAGCAAATTCCTCCCCATTCTATATGCCATTCTTTTTTGTAATACTCTGCAAGGCATCCCCTCTCTAAATCATAACCTGCAATGGGCGTCCGTTTCTTTTTGAAGAAGACAATGATTCTCTGCTCCACATAAATTTCGTCCAGAGGCAGGAAATGTTCTGTACCTGTAAAATACTCCTCCTGGTTCTGGATGGCCAGATAGATTCGCTTCAGTTCCTTGGGCAAGGAAATATCAAGCCTTCTTTCAACAATGGAAAAATCAACCTCCTGATCTGGGCTGAGGTTCATGAACATCCCCATCTTTAAAAGCATAGTCTGCAAATCCGCATACTCCGGTTCAAGCAGACTATGATTGTCCCACAGTCGGACGGCCCAGTCATCGTCGGATATCGGATGATTTGTCTGGATGTGTTCCGGTGTAACCTTTGAAATGTTCACCCGCCCGGAAACCTGTTTCTCATTATATGTACCATAATAAAGATGATTTCTGTGAAAATAAAAGCCTTCTTTCATTCAACCCTCCATTCCTGCCCGGTAAGTTCCAATTTCACTTAAAAGGTTCTTCCTGCAAAAATTTTGTTAGTCCTCTATCGATTTCGATTTTGTTTCAGAATCACCCGCAGTTAATAAAAGTATAGCATGGGCGTCTGAATTCCACAACAGTTTCCCGCCCATCTGCCAGCTGCCGCGCACCCCCGCCATCTGATATAATTCCGGATATTCCGGAACCATTTGGTTCTCCGCTTCTCAATATAAGGAGACTGTGATAAAATATGATGAAAAGCGGCAATCAATTAATGAAGGTGGGGAAAATGAGGCTTATTATAGATGAAATTAGATATGAAGGAAATAAAATAGTAGTCAAGGGAAAAAC
>ENA-UOJP01001407-UOJP01001407.1-human-gut-metagenome-genome-assembly--contig:-C102-NODE-1407-length-29243-cov-81.011786_pt1 | contig 29243 bp, 28 predicted proteins | sample MGYA00242353_ERZ723900 | MGnify/ENA metagenome assembly ERZ723900
CTTCCGGTATTTTATGCTCCGCTCCCTTTCTGAAAAATGAAAAAACAGCGGGCCGCGCCCGTGGGAAAAAGCCTTCCGGTTTTCCGGAAGGCTTCTTTTTTGCGCCTTTGCGGGCGCTAACGCAACCTTAACATCCGGCGGCGAACGTTAAGCGCACACTTACAGCTTATGCCCTATAATGAGGCATACCGCGATAAGGGAAGGAAGGGAATGGATTATGATGGATGTTCTGATGGTCGGAACATTGCTGGCCTGCTTCGGGCTTGTATGGCTTTTGGCAAAATGGTGCCAGAAGCAGGTGGACGCCGCGGAGTGAGCGCGGGGAAAAAGGCCGCAAGGAGGATACATAAATGCTGGTACTGGGTGGGATCGTGCTGCTGCTGGGCTGCTATCTGATCTATGCATTGGTACATCCGGAAAAATTTTGATTCGCTGTGAGCGAAACTGAGATAAACAGGAGGAGCTTGTCATGCTACAGCTTGCACTGACAGTGAGCATTTATTTGCTCATTGTCATTCCCGCGGGTGTGTATCTGTATCACATCGCGGCGGGGAAACACACTTTTGCAGACCCCGTCTTTGACCGTGTGGACGGAGCGATCTATAAAATCAGCGGAGTGGACCCCGGGAAGGGGATGAACTGGAAACAGTATGCCCTGGCTCTGCTGGGGACGAACGCCGTGATGGTGTTCATCGGGTATCTGATCCTGCGCGTGCAGAGCGCAGGGCTTTTCAACCCGAACAATATTGAGAATATGGAGCCCACGCTGGCATTCAATACCATTATCAGCTTCATGACGAACACGAATCTCCAGCACTATTCCGGTGAGTCCGGGCTTTCCTACCTGTCTCAGATGCTGGTCATCATTTTTATGATGTTCGTGTCCGCCGCAAGCGGATATGCTGCCTGCGTTGCGTTCATCCGCGGCCTTGCAGGCAGGACAAAAAACGACGTGGGCAATTTTTTTGCGGACCTGGTGCGCATCACCACCCGTATCCTGCTGCCGTTTTCCATTGTGGGCGGCCTGCTGCTGGTATGGCAGGGCGTGCCGCAGAATTTTGAAGGCAATGTTGTGGTGGAGACGCTGGAGGGTACATTTCAGGTCATTGCCATGGGCCCCATCGCCGCGCTGGAGATCATCAAGCATCTGGGCACGAACGGCGGCGGCTTCCTGGGCGCAAACTCGTCCACGCCGCTGGAAAACCCCACGATGCTCTCAAACCTGATCGAGCTGTATTCCATGATGCTCCTGCCCGGCGCATGCGTCATCACCTTCGGTAAAATGGTGCACGCCCTCAGGCAGGAAGCGGCGGACGGCATGCAAAGGGCAGGCGGCCTGCGTGCGCGCGGCGGCCTTTCCGCGGCCATCTACGGCCGCGAGGGACGCAGCATTTTTGCCGCCATGGGCATCCTGTTCGTCATCGGCCTGAGCGTATGCTTCTGGGCCGAGAGCCAGGGCAACCCGGCGTTGGCGGATATCGGCCTGGACCAGGCTATGGGCAGTATGGAGGGCAAGGAGGTCCGCTTCGGTATTGCACAGTCGGCGATGTTCACCACCGTCACGACCTCTTTTACGACCGGTACGGTGAACAATATGCACGACACCCTGACGCCGCTGGGCGGCATGATCCCTCTGCTGCACATGATGCTGAACGTAGTATTCGGCGGCAAGGGCGTCGGTCTGATGAATATGATCCTGTACGCCATTCTGGCAGTGTTCATCTGCGGCCTGATGATCGGGCGCACGCCGGAATACCTGGGCAAAAAGATCGAAGGCCGGGAAATGAAGCTCACCGCGCTGTGCATCATCATCCACCCGCTGCTCATCCTTGCGTTTTCCGCGCTGGCAGTGGGCACCGCAGCCGGGCGGGAGGGCATCACCAATCCGGGCTTTCACGGCCTGAGCCAGGTGCTGTATGAATATGCCTCCTCCGCCGCCAACAACGGTTCCGGTTTTGAGGGCCTGGCGGATAATACCTGTTTCTGGAATATCACCGCCGGTCTGGCCATGTTCTTCGGCCGGTACCTTTCCATCGTCATCCAGTTGGCCATTGCCGGGTCGCTGATGAAAAAGAACTTTGTCAATGAATCGGCCGGCACGCTGCGGACGGACACGGTTTCGTTTTCCGTTATCCTGGTTTTCGTCGTATACATTTTTGCCGCGCTGACATTTTTTCCAGCGCTGGCATTGGGCCCCGTTGCAGAGCATCTGGCTCTGTGGGGCTAAGAGCGGTTTGAAAAATCAAAAAAGCTGCCTTTCCCAACAGGAACTGACGTTTACTGCGTCCAAAATCCTCGGAATACAGCAGGTATTCCTGCGCTTTTGGCCTTGTAACTGCTCGATTCTTGCGGGAAATACAGCGTTCCTGCTATTTTCAAACAACCCCTAAGGAGGATTTTCAGAGCTATGAGTAAGAACCGCAAGCAAAAGATGATCACACCGGAGATCATGCGGCAGGCCGTGGTCGGGGCGTTTACAAAGCTGGACCCGCGCTATATGATGAAAAATCCGGTGATGTTCGTTGTGGAGATCGGGTTTGTGATCTCGCTGGTGCTCTCCTTCGCGCCCGGCCTGCTGGGAGACACGACGCCGAACGCGCGCGTTTACAACAGTATTGTGTCGGCCATTCTGTTCGTTACGGTGCTGTTTGCAAACTTTGCCGAATCAGTGGCGGAGGGGCGCGGAAAAGCGCAGGCCGCCAGCCTGAAGAAAACAAAAAAAGACACACAGGCACGCCTGCTTGATGCAGACGGAGGCGAAAGGATGGTGCCGTCCAGCGAACTGAAGAAGGGCGATGTGGTGATGGTGTCCGCGGGCGGGGTCATCCCGGGCGACGGCGAGGTCATCGAGGGTATCGCCTCGGTGGATGAATCCGCCATCACCGGCGAATCCGCACCGGTGGTGCGCGAGGCAGGCGGCGATTTCAGCTCTGTAACCGGCGGCACCACGGTGGTGTCCGACTGGCTGAAGGTGCGCATCACGTCCGACCCAGGCGACAGCTTTCTGGACCGCATGATCGCTCTGGTGGAGGGCGCTTCCCGCAAAAAAACGCCCAATGAGATCGCGCTGAACACACTGCTGGTGTCGCTCACCGTTATTTTTCTGATCGTCATCGTCACACTGTATCCCATCGCCCTGTATTCCGGCGTGCAGCTCCAGACTTCCACACTGATCGCCCTGATGGTCTGCCTGATCCCGACCACCATCGGCGGCCTGCTGTCCGCTATCGGAATCGCCGGGATGGACCGCGTGACGCGCTTTAACGTCATCGCCATGTCCGGCAAAGCCGTGGAGGCATGCGGCGACGTGGACACGATGATTTTGGATAAGACCGGAACGATTACCTACGGCAACCGCCTTGCGGCGGACTTTTTCCCCGTGGGCGGCGCGTGCCGGGAGGAGCTGGTGCGCTGTGCCGCGCTGACGAGCCTGCACGACGGCACGCCGGAGGGGAAATCCACACTGGCTCTGGCCCGCCTTCAGGGGGAGGACTGCGGGGAGCCGCAGGGCGCGCGCTTCATTGCGTTTACCGCTCAGACACGCATGAGCGGTGTGGACCTGCCCGGCGGCCGGAGCGTACGCAAGGGGGCGTCCGACGCCATTGAGAAATACGTTTCCGAAATGGGCGGCAAGGTGCCGGAGGACCTTGCCCGGCGCGTTGCCGAGGTGTCCGCTCTGGGCGGCACGCCGCTGGCTGTCTGCGAGGACAGCCGGATTTTGGGCGTCATTTATTTAAAGGACACGGTAAAGGCGGGCATGGCCGAGCGTTTTAAGCGCCTGCGCGCCATCGGCATCAAAACCGTTATGTGCACGGGCGACAACCCGCTTACCGCCGCCACGATCGCCAAGGAGGCAGGCGTGGACGGCTTCATTGCCGAGTGCAAGCCCGAAGACAAGATCGCATTGATCAAAAAAGAACAGGCCGAGGGCAAGATCGTTGCCATGACGGGCGACGGCACCAACGACGCGCCCGCTCTGGCGCAGGCAAACGTAGGCCTTGCGATGAACAGCGGTACCACCGCCGCCAAAGAGGCCGCAAATATGGTGGACCTGGACAGCGACCCCACGAAAATTTTGGAGGTGGTGGAGATCGGCAAGCAGCTGCTTATTACCCGCGGCAGCCTTACGACTTTTTCCATCGCCAACGACATCGCAAAATACTTCGCAATCATCCCCGCTATGTTTATGATGGCGATCCCGCAGCTGGGTGTGCTCAACATCATGGACCTGGCAACGCCGCACAGCGCCATTCTTTCCGCGCTCATTTTCAATGCCATCATCATTCCATGCCTGATACCGTTGGCGCTCAGGGGCGTAAAGTACCGCCCCATGTCATCCGGCAGGATGCTTGCCCGGAATATGATGCTTTACGGCCTGGGCGGTGTGATCGCTCCCTTCGCAGGCATCAAGCTCATAGATATGCTCATCCATCCGCTTTTGGCGCTTTGGGGCTTTTAAGGAGGAATATGCATGGACGCGAATAAAAAAGCAATGCTCCGCAATATCCGTCAGGCTCTCGTGGTCACGCTGGTCCTGCTGCTTTTGTGCGGATTTGTATTTCCGGTGCTTCTGAGCGGCCTTTCCGGCCTGCTTTTCCCGCATCAGGCGGGCGGCAGCCTGGTGACCGCCGACGGCAAGGCTGTGGGTGCGAAGCTGGTGGGACAGGAGTTCACCGAGGCCTATTTCATGAAGGGGCGGCCCTCCGCCTATCACTACAACACCTATTACACAGACGAACAGGGCAGCCGATTCTACAACGACGGCAGCGAATTTGCGGGGCTGGGCTCCGGTTCCAACAATTACGCGCCCAGCAACCCTGCGCTGACACAGCGTGTGGAAGCCGACATCGAGGCGTTTTTGGCGGAAAATCCCGGCGTGGCGCGGGAGGATATCCCGGCCGACCTGATGACGGCCTCGGGCTCGGGCCTTGACCCGCACATCTCGCCCGCCGCCGCGCAGGTGCAGCTTCCCGCCATTGCAGAGGCTTCAGGGCTCAGCCCGGAACGGCTTGCGCAGATCGTTGCGGACAACACCGAGGAAAAACTGCTGGGCGTGTTCGGGGAGGAGACCGTGAACGTGCTGGGCGTCAACCTGGACATCGCGCTGGCGATGGGGCTGATTTCGGAAACGGAAAAATAAACGCGGCAGAAGCAAAAAACCGCCGCCCCGAAACGGGGCGGCGGTTGCTGTATACGGCGCCCGCGGGGCGGCCGGTCACATCTCCTGGCAGAGCTGCCAGTACAGGCCCTTGCGCGCCAGCAGCTCCTCATGGGTTCCGCATTCCGCGATCTCGCCGTGGTCGATGTACATGATTTTGTTGCAGGCACGGATGGTGGAGAGCCGGTGTGCGACAATGAAGGAGGTGCGTCCCTTGAGCATGCGGTTCACACCCTCCTGCAGCTCGCGTTCCGTTTTGGTATCCACGCTGCTGGTGGCTTCGTCCAGGATGAGGATCTTCGGGTCGGACGCCATGGTGCGCGCCAGAGCAAGAAGCTGCTTTTCCCCCTGGGAGAGCATGGCCCCGCCCTCGGTGAGCACGGTGTCGTAGCCGTGAGGCAGCGCCCGGATAAAGCCGTCCGCGCACACAAGCTCGGCCGCGCGGATGAGCTCTTCGTCGCCGGCGGCAAGATTGCCGTAGCGCAGATTGTCCATCACGGTGCCTGTAAATACGAAGCTCTCCTGCATCATCAGCCCCATCTGGGCACGCAGCGAAGCCAGTGTCACGCCGGAGATATCCACGCCGTCAATGGTCACCCGGCCTTCGGTGCAGTTGTAAAAACGGCTGAGCAGGTTGATGATGGTTGTTTTTCCGCTGCCCGTGTGGCCCACCAGAGCCACGCTCTCGCCCTGCTTCACATGAAAATTCACATGCTTGAGCACAAGGATATCCTTTTCATAGGCGAAAGAGACGTCGTGGAACTCCACATCGCCGCGGATCTCCGGCAGCACTGCGGCGCCGGGGGCGTCCTGCACCTCGACCGGTTCGTCGATCATCTCAAAGATACGCTCCAGATATGCCACGTTGTTGATGAAGTTGTTGTAGATGTTGGCAAGCTGGTTGATGGGCCCCCAGAACTGGGAGGCGTAGTTCATCATGGCCAGCAGCACGCCCACGGTAACGGCGGGCTTGGCGGCAAAGATGCCGTATACGATGATGGCCACCGTCACGCTGCGGCTGATGAGATCGATAACAGGGGAAACGGCCATGGACGGCACGACGGCGCTGTACCAGGCGCGTTTGGAATCGCGCAGCAGGCCGTCGTACACGTCGGCGTTGTACTGCTCCCGCGCGAAAAGCTGGGTGATCTTCATGCAGGTGATGCTCTCGTTGAGGTAGGCGTTCATATTGCTGCTTTTGTTGGAGTACGCCTGCCACCCTCTGCGCTGCATGGGCTTGATGAACAGGATGAACCCGACGGCGAACGGCAGCCCCGCCAGCACGACGCACGCCAGGCGCGCGTCCATGCGCAGCATGAAAACAACAATGAACACCAGGTTGAACATCTGCAGGAACAGGCTGATGAGCCCGTTGGACAGGATGTTGGCCACCGAGTTGACGTAGTTGATGACACGCACGAGAATTTTTCCGTGGGGACGGCTGTCGAAATAGGAGAAGGAAAGCTTCTGCAGGTGCTCGTACAGGTCGCGCCGCAGGTCATGGACGATGTTCTGGCCGATGACGTTGACGCACCGGCTGGACAATGTGGTGAACAGAATGTTGACGGCGATACACGCCAGCATGAGCGCGCAGCAGGCCAGCACCATGGGGATGTTCCCCGCAGGCACGGCCTCGTCCAGCACGCGGGCCGAGAACAGCGGCCCGCACAGGCCCGCCACCATGGCCAGCGCCTGCAGTACGAACGCGCGCAGGAACAGGCGTCCCTCCCGGCGGATGTACACAAAGCAGCGCCGGATCATTTCCCAGCTGAAGGTGCTTTCCAGCGTTTCGTCCACGCCGAAGGTGTTCCGTTTTGCCATGGTCAGCGCACCTCCTTTGCCGGGGCGTTTGCCGCGGGCGCGTCGGGCATTCCCTGCACGCCCTGCAGCAGGCAGATGTCGCGGTAATAGCCCTCACAGGCCGCGAGCTGTTCATGAGTGCCGCGCTGCGCGATGCGCCCGTCCTGCAATACGAGTATCTGGTCCGCGCTGCGCACAGCGGAAATGCGCTGCGCAACAATGATCTTTGTACAGGGATAGGGAAGCTCCTGAAGATTTTTGCGCAGCTGCTTTTCGGTCTCCAGGTCGACCGCCGAGGTGGTGTCGTCCAGGATCAGGATCTCAGGCTGCTTTGCCAGCGCGCGGGCCAGGGCGATGCGCTGCTTCTGGCCGCCGGAAAGCCCGGTGCCCTGCTCGCCGATGATGGTGTCGAAGCCCTCGGGCAGCGAGCAGATGAAATCAGCGGCCGCGAGGCGGGCGTACAGGGCGACGTCGTCTTCGGAGATGTCGTCGGGCGCGCTGTACGCGATGTTGCTGCTGACAGTGTCGGAATAGAGCTGCACGCGCTGCGTCGCCATGCCGATGCGCCGCCGCAGCGCCTGAAGGTCCCACAGGCGCACGTCCACGCCGTCCACCAGCACCGTGCCGCCGCTGACGTCCAGCATGCGCGTGACGGCGTCCACCAGCGTGGTTTTGCCGCTGCCTGTGGCGCCCAGTATGGCCAGCGTCTGCCCCTGCGTTACGGAAAAGCTGACGTCCTTCAGCGTGGGGGCGCTGTTGTGGGGGTAAGCGACGGTAACGCCGCGGAACTCCACGCTGCCGCGGCATTCGCCCTCGGTGCGCCCGTGCTCGGGGTTCTCGATCCGCGTGCGGGCAAAATAAATTTCAATGACCTTTGCGGCGGAGGTGAGGAACCGCTGAAAATCGTTCAGGTAGGTGCCCAGCGCGCGCATCGGCTCCGACAGGCCCCAGGACATCAGCGAAAAGGCGGCGAGGTCGCCGGCCGTCATTTTTCCCTGGATGATGAACAGACCGCCGAAGAGCACAGACAAAAGCCCCATAAGCTGGGCGCAGCCCTCGATGTAGGGGAAGAATTTCAGCCAGTGAAAGTTGGCCTTGAGGTTTGCCTGGCGGTATTCTTCGTTGCAGTTCTCGAATTTTTCGTTTTCATAGGCCTCGCGCACGAACGCGCGCACCGTTTTGTTGCCCGCGATGTTTTCCTGCGCCACCGAGTTCATGCGGGACAGCTTTTCCCGCAGGGACGCATACAGAGGATACACTGTGCGTGAAAACAGGAACGAGCATGCAAGGATCACCGGGGCAACGGCCAGCAGAAGGAGCGTCAGCGCGGCGTTCACGCTGAACAGATATGTCATGGAAAACAGAAACAGGCAGGTGCTCTCCACCGCGTTGTACGAGATCCAGCACACTGTGTGGCGCACCATGTCCAGATCGCCCGTCAGGCGCGTCATCAGGTCGCCCGTGCGGTACCGCGTATAAAAGCCCGCGTCCTGGGTGCACAGGTTGTCGTACAAATGGCGGCGGATGTCCTGCTGGACGTTCTGGGACACATACTCCAGAGACGCCGTCATGCCGTAGCGTACGCACGAGCGCAAAAGCTGCGCGCCGATCATAACGCACACCAGCGGGACGAGCAGCTGTGTCTGGCGCTGCACGGAACCGTCCGGCAGCATTTGTCCCACCAGCACCCGGTCCGTGATCTGCTGTGTGATGAACGGGAACACCACGCACAGCCCCGCCGAGACAACGGCCAGCGCCATCGCCAGCCAGAACCATTTCCGTTTGTCCTTCATGCAGCCGGAAAGCCATTGCAGCTGTTGCATTGTAAAGACCCTCTAACCTGTAAATTTCAAGAGCGCCGGACGACGAAAAATCATTCCGGTTTTTGTGCTTTATTTGGCTGTATTATATCATCCGGTATGATATAATACCGGACAGAAGGAATCGTTTTTTGGCCAAATATTGCGTTTTGGGGCATCCCGTGGGAGGCATATATGGAAAAACGAAAAGCCTATGCTTATTACGAGGAACGAAGCGGACGTGAGCTTCAGGTGGAGATGGGCAAACGGCTCAATTTCCCCTCCCATCTGCATGGTGAACTGGAGCTTTTTCTGGTGCAGAGCGGCTGCGTCTGCGTCGGGATAGACGGGGAATTCCGTGAACTGAAGGCGGGAGAACTGGCGGTGGTGTTTCCCAACACGGTGCACAGCTACCAGTGCCGGGAAGCGGACAGCCGGTATATGATGGCCGTCTGCGGCACGTCTCTGCTGGGCGATTATTTCCCCAGCCTGACGCAGTGCCGCCCCCGCCGGCCGTACCTGTGCGGGAAAGCGCTGGACCCGGATGTGCTGTACGCCCTGCACAGCCTTTACCGCTGCCGGTGTACCGAGGCGGACAGCAGCATTTCCCGCGCGCTGCTCCATTTGATCCTGGCGCACGTTCTGCCCGAACTCTCACTGGAGCCGGCGCCGGAGCCAAAAGCCATGGACCTGACGAGCAGCGTGGTGCGCTATATCATGCGGAACTTCCGTCAGCCGCTCTCACTGGAGCACATTGCAAAGGAGCTGGGCGTCAGCAAATATCACCTGTCGCACGTGTTCTCCGCGCGGCTGCACACCGGCTTCCGGGAATATGTGAACGCCCTGCGGCTGGACTGCGCCCGCGACCTGCTGGCTGCAACGGAGCTGAGCATGCTGGAGGTGAGCATGGAATCCGGCTTCGACAGCCTGCGGACGTTCAACCGTGTGTTCCAGGAACGGTTCCGGCAGACGCCGAGCCAGTACCGCAAAAGCCGCACCGGCGCCCTGTGGGGCGCACAGGACGGGCAGCGGCGCAAAGGCGCATAACGCCCTGTGCGCTTGGTAAAAAAGCCATGGCTTTGGAAGTTTTTTGACGGGTTGTTTCTCCGCGCTTGCGCCGGAGCGAAAACTGTGTTACTGTGAATAAGAAAAATGCTGCAGGGTGCCCGGCCGCTGTGAGGCGGCCGGGAGAATAGGGAAACAGGTGCAAGACCTGTGCGGGACCGCCGCCGTAAGGGAACAGTTCCGGCTTCAAAACGTCACTGTGGGTACACACGGGAAGACGAAGCCGGGGCGCTGACGCCCAAGCCGGAAGACCTGCCCTGCGGCGATGCTGCCGGAAGGGCAGGGACGCGCGGCGGACGGACAAAACGCCTGCGCGGTAAAAATCAGGGTGCGCCGTTTTTTAGGACACTTTGTTTGACCGGGCCTTTCTCATAAATGAGAAAGGTCCGGTTTTTTTGCGGCGCGCACCAAAAGAAACAGGAGGAATGTTCAATGACCAGGCGTGAAAAACGATTTTTGGCGTTTTCTGTGGTCATGGGCGGCGTTTTGTTTGTACCGCAAAGCGCCTATGCCATGCACATCATGGAAGGGTATCTTCCGCCGGCATACTGTGCGGCATGGGGGGCGCTGTGCCTTCCGTTCCTGGCGGCAGGTGTGGTCCGGCTGCGCCGCACGGTGCAAGCGCAGCGCAAGGCCCTGCTGCTGCTGGCGATGTCCGGCGCGTTTATTTTTGTCATCTCGTCGCTCAAGATCCCGTCCGTCACAGGCAGCTGCAGCCACATGACGGGCACCGGCCTGGCCGCCATTTTGTTTGGCCCGGCTTACGCTGCGGTGCTGGGGCTCATCGTGCTGGTGTTCCAGGCGGTGCTGCTGGCCCACGGCGGCCTCACCACGCTGGGGGCCAATACCTTCAGCATGGCCATCGCCGGGCCTCTGGTCTCCTGGGGTGTTTATGCCCTGTGCAAAAAGGCGCGTGTGAACCGTAAGCTGGCGATATTTCTGGCGGCGTCTCTGGGCGATCTGTTTACATACTGCGTCACAAGCCTGCAGCTTGCGATGGCCTATCCCGCTGCGGAAGGCGGCGCGGCAGCCAGCGCGGTGCGCTTTTTGGGCGTTTTCGCGCCCACGCAGCTGCCGCTGGCCGCGATCGAGGGCATCTTGACCGTTCTGGTGGTGATGGGGCTGGAAAGCTGTGCCAGGCCCGAGCTGCGGGAGATCGGCTTTTTGAAGGAGGGATTGCAGTGAGCAGGAATACAAAAACCGTTTTGGCGCTGCTGGCCGCTGTGCTGGTACTGGCTGTCGTGCCCTTCTTCCTTGCGCCGGGCGCGGAGTTCGGCGGCAGCGATGACGCCGGAAGCCGGATGGTGGAGGAGATTCAGGGTGAAGCATATGAGCCGTGGTTCACGCCGGTTTTGGAAACACTGCTCGGCGGCGAGCTGCCCGGAGAGATCGAGAGCCTGCTGTTTTGCATCCAGACAGGCGTGGGCGTGGGCGTGCTGGCCTACGGCTTCGGCTATTTTGCCGCGCGTAAAAAATATTCCGCACAGTCCGTGGAATGAGGCTCTTTCACCCGCCGCTTTGCGCGGAGGCTCCCGGTGAACATGCTTTTTCAAAAAGTCCGGCAGGAGGTGGGAATATGTTCAACGCCCTGCTTGGGAGCTTTGTGGCGTGGAGCCTGACGGCCGGCGCGCTGCCCGGCCCCTGGCCGGTCGCAGCTTCCTTAGCGCTGGGCGGCGCGCTGCTGCTGCTGCTGCACGGCCACACGCACGGCGCGGCGCTGACGGTGGACGTGCTGGCGCGGCGTTCCCGCTTTTTGACGGTAAACCCGGGCCTGAAGCTTTGGTGCTGCGCGGCCTTGCTGGCGCTGTGCCTGCTGGCGCGCACCCCGTGGCCGCCGCTGGCGTTGTTTTTTGCAGCGTCCGCGTTAACGGCGGCGGGCGGCGTACGCCCGCGCGCCTATCTGTCGCTGCTGGGCGCGCCTGCTACATTTTTGCTGCTGAGCGGTATTGCGCTGCTGTGGGAATACGCGTCTGCGCCCGGCGGCGTGGCAAACGTCCCGTTTCTGGGCGGGTATTTTGTCCTGCGCGCCCCGGCGCAAACGGCGGCCCGGCTCGTTATGGCGCGGGCGCTGGGCGCGGTGGGCTGCTTGTATTTCCTCAGCCTGTCCACCCCCGTGCCGGAATTGCTGGATGCGCTGCGGCGCGCCCGCGTGCCGGAGGTCGTGGGCGATCTGGCGGTATTGATCTACCGCTACATCTTTATTTTGTTCGCCACGTTCCGCAGCATGCGGGACGCCGCCGCCAGCCGCCTGGGCTATGCCGGGCCGGTGCGCAGCCTGCGCACGACGGGCCGGGTATACGGCGGGCTGCTGGCGCACAGCTTCCGGCGGGCGCAGGCGTGCTTTGACGCGATGGAGAGCCGCTGCTATGACGGCGGCATCCGTTTTTTGACGCGGGAAAAGCCCGTGCGCGCGCCGCACGCGCTTGTGTGCGGCGCATTGACGGCGGGCATGGTGCTGGCGCTTGTGTGCGGCGCATGACACGGCGGTTTTGTAAAAGGGTTGGCAGGAGGGAAAATGGAAGAGATCCTTCGGTTTGAACATGTTTCCTATGCATACGAGGAAGAGCGGGAGGCGCTTTTGGACGTGTGCGTGAAGGTGTGCGCCGGCGAGCGCGTGGCGGTGCTGGGCAGCAACGGCGCGGGAAAGTCCACGTTTTTCCTTCTGGCGAACGGCGTGCTGCGCCCCGGTGCGGGACGCATCCTGTTTCGGGGCGCGCCGGTGGGCGGCGGCGCAAAGCAGCTGAACGTGCTGCGCCGGGGCGTGGGGCTTGTGTTCCAGGACCCGGAGGTGCAGCTGCTGGGCGGCAGCGTGGAGGATGAGGTCAGCTTCGGCCCTATGAACCTGCGCCTGCCCGTAGGCGAGGTACGCGCCCGCGTGGATGCGGCCATCCGCAGTTTTGCGCTGGAGGAATACCGGGGCCGTGCGCCGCAGTATCTTTCCGGCGGGGAGAAAAAGCGGGTGACGCTGGCCGACGCCCTGGCTATGGAGCCGCAGATGCTTTTGCTGGACGAGCCAGCGGCCAGCCTGGACCCGGCAAATACCCGCCTGCTGGAACAAAATCTTCAAATGCTCTCGGAGCAGGGCCTGGGGCTTATGGTTGCAACGCACGACGTGGATTTCGCATGGCGCTGGGCCACCCGGGTGCTGGTGTTCCGCGGGGGACGGCTGGCGGGGGACGGGGAACCGCGGGAGATTTTTGAAAATGTTTCTTTGCTGCGGACATGCGGGCTGGAGCAGCCGGTGCTGTACCGCGTGGGGCGCGTGCTGGGCCTTGCCGCGCCGCCGCACACTGTGGAGGAACTGGAACAGGAGTGGAAACCATGAAACAGGCTTTGCTGGCCGTCAGCTTCGGCACGAGCGTGCCGCGCGCGCGGCAGGATATCGAGGCGGTGGAACGCGTGCTTGCCGCCGGGGCGCCGGAGCGTGCGTTCTGCCGCGCGTACACCAGCCCGACGATCCGCCGCATCCTGGCCGAACGGGGAGAGCCCGTGTCCGGCCTGCCCGAGGCGCTGGAGGCGCTTGCGGCCGCGGGGGTGGAGGATGTGGCGGTGCAGCCCACCCATCTGCTGTACGGCTTTGAATACGATAAGCTCAAAGCGGACGCGGCGGCGTTTGCGGGGCGCTTCGCCCGGCTGGCCCTGGGGCGGCCCCTTGCCGCGGACAGCGAAAGCCTGCGCGCGCTGGCTGCGTGCATGGCGCGGCGCTTCGGGCAGCCGGAGGGCGGGGCATTGGTGCTGCTGGGCCATGGCACGGAGCACTTCGCCAACATGGTCTATCCCGCCATGCAGACGGCCCTGCGCCTTGCGGGCGGGCGGCGCGCCTATATGGGCACGGTGGAGGGCTGGCCCGGCTTTGACGAGGTGCTGGCGCAGCTGAAGGAAGACGGCTGCGGGCAGGCGCTGCTTGTGCCGTTCATGCTGGTGGCGGGCGACCACGCCCTGAACGATATGGCGGGGGACGGCCCAAAAAGCTGGAAAAGCAGGCTCGAGGCCGCGGGCGTCGGGGTGCGCTGCCGGATGCGGGGCCTGGGCGCGCTGCCGGAGGTGCAGGCGCTGTACGGTGCGCGGCTGCGGGAGATAGTATAAATTTGTAAGGCGGGTGACGGGATGCCGTTTGAGCATTATATCCAGTCCGGCGGAAAACGGCTGCGCTGCGGCTATACCACCGGGACCTGCGCGGCGCTTGCGGCCGCGGGCGCGGCACGCCTGCTGCTGGGCGGGCGCGCGCCAGAGAGCGTCACGCTCACGACGCCCGGCGGCCTGCCTGTTACGGCTGCGCCCCGGTATTGCCGCATGGCAGGGGAAACCGCCTGCTGCGCGGTGGAAAAGGACGGCGGCGACGACATCGACGCGACGCACGGCGCGCTGATTGAGGCGCGGGTGGAGCGCGCGGCACAGCCGGGCGTTGTGATAGACGGCGGCCCGGGCGTGGGCCGTGTGACAAAGCCCGGGCTGGACCAGCCCGTGGGTGCGGCGGCCATCAACCGTGTGCCGCGCAGGATGATCGAGCAGGCGGTGCGCGCCGTGTGCGATGCACTGAACTGGGACGGCGGCCTGCGGGTGACCATCTGTGTGCCGGAGGGCGCGGCGCTGGCGAAAAAAACCTTCAACCCGCAGCTGGGCATCGAGGGCGGCATTTCCATTCTGGGCACCTCCGGCATCGTGGAGCCCATGAGCATGCAGGCGCTCATCGACACGGTGGCGCTTTCGCTGCGCCAGGCGCGGGCCCAGGGGGCCGCCCGCGTGCTGCTGACGCCCGGCAATTACGGTGTGGATTTTCTGCGTGAGCAGGGGCTGGACGCGGCGGGCGCACCCGTGGTGAAATGCTCGAATTTCATCGGCGACGCACTGGACGAGGCCGCTGCGCTCGGCTTTGCCGACGTGCTGCTGGTGGGGCACATCGGCAAGCTGGCAAAGCTGGCGGGAGGCGTCATGAATACACACAGCCGGTATGCGGATTGCCGCACGGAGCTGCTGTGCGCCCACGCAGCAGTGTGCGGCGCGTCGCAAAAGACCTGCGCCGCGCTGCTGGACGCGGCCACCACGGACGCATGCATAGCGCTGCTGGACGAAGCGGGGCTGCGCGCGCCTGTGCTGGACAGCCTGCTGCGGGCCGTGGAGCGGCATCTCGTCCGCCGGGCGGCGGGCGCATACCGGGTGGGCGCGGTGCTGTTTTCCAATGAATACGGTCTGCTGGGCCGGACGGCTTCGGCCGCGGAGATGCTGGCGGAATGGAAGGGGAAAAAACAATGAAAAAAGGCGTTTTTTACAGTGTGGGCGTTGGCCCCGGAGACCCGGATCTCATCACGCTCAAGGCCGTGCGAACGCTGGAGCGCTGCCCTGTGGTGGCCGCGCCGCAGACGAAAAACGGCGAGATGCTGGCGCTCTCCATCGCGCAGCAGGCGGTTTCGCTGGAAGGCAAAACCGTTGTGCCGCTGCATTTTACCATGTCCCGGGACAAGGCGCAGCAGCACGCCGCGCACCTTGCGGCGGCGCAGGCGCTGCGGCCGCATCTGGACGCGGGGCGGGACGTCGCCATGCTCAACCTGGGCGACGTTTCCATCTACGCAACGGCCGCCTACCTGGCGGACATTTTGGCCGCGGATGGCTATGAAACGCGCATGGTGCCCGGCGTGACGAGCTTCTGCGCCGTGGCGGCCCGGCTGCACACCAGCCTGACGGGCATCGATACCCCGCTGCACATCGTGCCGGGCGGCTGCGGCGCACTGGAGGAATGCCTGGCGCAGCCGGGCGCCAAGGTGCTGATGAAGTCCGGCAGGCAGCTGCCCGGTGTGCTGGCGGCGCTGGAGCGGCGCGGCCTGCTGGAGCGCAGCGCGCTGGTGAGCAACTGCGGGCTGCCCGGAGAACAGGTTTATGCCGACCTTTCCGTGTTCCCGCGCGAACAGGACGCGGGCTATTTTGCAACGATCATCGTAAAGGAGGACTGACCCATGGTGCATTTTGTGGGCGCTGGCCCCGGCGCGCCGGACCTCATCACGCAGCGGGGCGCGGCGCTGCTGCGCGCCGCGGACGTCGTGATCTACGCGGGCAGCCTTGTCAACCCGGCGCTGCTGGGCCTGTGCCGGCAGGACTGCTCGGTGTACAACAGCGCGCAGATGACGCTGGAACAGGTGCTGGAGGTGGTGCGCGCCGCCCATGCGGAAAACAGGGACATCGTCCGCCTGCACACGGGAGACCCGTGCCTTTACGGCGCCATCCGGGAGCAGATGGACGCATTGGACGCACTGGGCATTCCCTATGACGATACCCCCGGCGTTTCCAGCTTCTGCGGCGCGGCGGCCGCGGCCTGTGCGGAATACACTTTGCCGGGCGTGAGCCAGACGGTCATCATCACGCGCATGGCCGGGCGCACGCCCGTGCCGGAACGCGAGGGCATCGCGGCGCTTGCCGCCCATGGCGCCACGATGGTGGTGTTTCTTTCGGCGGGCATGCTGGACGGCCTGCAGGCCGCTCTGCTGCAGGGCGCGTACACGCCCGACACCCCGGCGGCGCTGGTATACAAGGCCACCTGGCCCGAGGAAAAGGTGGTGCGCTGCCGTCTGGGCGCGCTGGCACAGGCGGGGCGCGAAAACAATATCTCAAAAACGGCGCTGGTGCTGGTGGGGGATTTCCTCGCGCCGGATTATGAACGCAGCAAGCTGTACGACCCCTCCTTTGCGACAGAATTCCGCGAGGCGAAGCCGTGACCGTGCGGCTGCTGGCGTTCACCCAAAAGGGCATGGAGCTGGCCCGGCGGCTGGCGGCGGAGCTATCCGGCGAGGCCGCGCGCTGCGGCGAAGGCTGCACGCTGGACGCCTGGACAGCCGACGCCTTTGCCAACGCGGACGCGCTTGTCTATGTGGGCGCGGCGGGCATCGCGGTGCGCGCCGTCGCGCCTTATGCCGGGAATAAGGCGTCGGACCCGGCCGTGGTGGCGGTGGACGAATGCGGCCGCTTCGCGGTGCCGCTGCTGAGCGGGCACCTGGGCGGCGCGAACCGTTTGGCCCGGCGCATCGGCGCTGTTTGCGGCGCGCTGCCCGTCATCACCACGGCCACGGACGCAAACGGAGCGTTCGCCGTGGACGAGTGGGCCGTGCGGCAGGGCTGCTGTGTGCTGGATGTGCCGCGCATCAAACGGGTGTCGGCAAAAATACTGGCGGGCGGCACGGCGGTGCTGCGCAGCCCATGGCCCGTTGCGGGCACGCCCCCGGCGGGCGTGGCGGCGGACGGCGGCGCGTTCGATTTTGAATTGACGGTGCACAGCGCCGACGCGGGCGCGCTGCGGCTCGTGCCGCGCATCGCGGTGCTGGGCGTGGGCTGCCGGAGGGGCATTGGGCAGCAGGCGATGGAGGAGGCCTTCGCGGCATTGCTGGCGCAAAGCAGGCTGTGCGCCGAGGCGTTTTATAAGGTGTGCAGCATCGACCTGAAGCGGGACGAGCCGGGCCTGCGCGCGTTCTGCGCGGCCCACGGCTTTGCGTTCGAGACGTTTTCCGCCGCACAGCTTGCAGCGGTGGAGGGCCGCTTTTCGTCGTCCGGCTTTGTGCAGAGCGTGACGGGCGTGGACAACGTGTGCGAGCGCAGCGCGGTGCTGGGCAGCGGCGGGACATTGTATTGCAAAAAACAGGCGGGCGGCGGCGTGACCATGGCGGCGGCCATGGCGCCCTTCGCCCCGGATTGGCGGTGGCAGGATGAATAAGGTATATGTGGTGGGCCTGGGGCCGGGCGGAGAGGAATTTATGACGGCGCAGGCGCGCGCCGCCATGGAACGCGCGGACGTGCTGTGCGGCTACACGGTGTATGTGGATTTGGTGAAGCATCTGTACCCGGGCAAGGAGACATATGTCACGCCCATGACGCGGGAGCTGGAGCGCTGCCGCTGGGCGCTGGAAACGGCGGCGGCCGGGCGCACGGTGGCCATGGTGTGCAGCGGGGACGCGGGCGTGTACGGCATGGCCGGGCCGCTTTTGCAGCTTGCAGGGGAATACGGCGGCGCGGAGGTGGAGGTGGTGCCGGGCGTCACCTCGGCGCTCTCGGGCGCGGCGGTGCTGGGCGCGCCGCTGATGCATGATTTCTGCGTGATCTCCCTGTCGGATCTGCTCACGCCGTGGGAGCAGATCGAGCGTCGGCTGGCCCTTGCGGCGGCGGGGGATTTTTCCATATGCCTGTACAACCCGTCCTCGAAAAAGCGGGCGGACTATCTGCGCCGCGCCTGCGATATCCTGCTGCGGGAAAAAAGCCCGGACACTGTCTGCGGCTGGGTGCGCAACATCGGCCGGGAGGGCCAGCAGCACCGCCTGCTGACGCTGGCCCGGCTGCGGGACGAGCAGGTGGATATGTTCACCACGGTGTTCATCGGCGCGGGAACGACGCAGGCCGTGGCGGGCCGCATGGTCACGCCGCGGGGCTATGAGGCCAAACGATGAAAGTGCTTGTTTTCGGCGGCACGACAGAGGGCCGTTTGCTGGCACGGGAGCTTTCGGCGCTGGGCGCGCAGGTCACCGTGAGCGTGGCCACCGCGCTGGGAGCGGAGGAGCTTCGGGGCGTTCCGCCGCTGACGGTGTGCGTCGGCCGAAAGGACACGCGGCAGATGCGTGAAATGCTGCCGGGCTTTGCAGTGTGCGTGGACGCCACGCATCCTTACGCGGCCGAGGCCAGCGGGAACATCCGCGCGGCGTGCCTTGCGGCCGGGGTGCCGTACAGGCGGCTGCTGCGCGGGGCCAGCGCCCTGCCGCCGGACAGCATTGTTGTGCCCGACGCGCCGGCCGCCGCGCGGTGGCTGGCCGGCACGCAGGGCAATATCCTGCTGGCGACGGGCGCGAAGGAGCTTGCCGCTTTTGCGGGGCTGGACGCGGAGCGGCTGTACCCGCGGGTGCTGCCCACGCACGAGGGGCTTGCGGCCTGCGAGGCGGCGGGCGTGCCCCACGGCAATATCATTGCGCTGCAGGGGCCTTTTACGCGGGAGCTCAACGAGGCGCTGATGCGCCGTTTTGACATCGGGTATCTTGTCACCAAGGACGGCGGCGCACCGGGAGGATTCGGCGAAAAGGCGCAGGCGGCACGGAATGTGGGCGCGCGGCTCGTGGTGATCCGCCGCCCGGCGGACAGCGGAGAAGCTTACGCGGCGGTTTTGAATGAATGCAGGGAGATGATGGCATGCAGGTGATCCTGGCGGCAATGGGCGGCGGCGCGCCCGGAACGATGACGGCGGAGTGCGCCGGGGCGCTGGCGGCGGCGGAATGCGTCGTCGGCGCGCGGCGGCTGCTGGCCGCGCTGCCCGCGGGCTGCACGGCGCGCAGAGTGGAAGCAGCGCGCCCGCAGGAGGTGCTGCAGGCCGTGCTGGAAGCGCGGGGATACGCCTCCCTGTGCGTTGTGGCGTACAGCGGCGACACGGGCTTTTATTCCGGCGCGTGCGGTCTGCTGCCGCTGCTGGCGGAAAACGGCGTTGCGGCGCGGGTGCTGCCGGGCATTTCCAGCGTGCAGCTTTTGGCCGCGCGTCTGGGCCGCCCCTGGCAGGACTGGACGCTCGTCTCCGCCCACGGCGCGGCGTGCGACGCGGCTGCGGCGGTGTGCGGCGGCAGACCGGTGTTTTTCCTCACGGGCGGCATGCTCGGCCCGGCCGCGCTGTGCGCGCAGCTGTGCGAAGCGGGCCTGGGCGGGCTGGCCGTGACGGTGGGGGAGAACCTTTCCTATCCGGACGAGCGTGTGACGCAGGCCACCGCGGCGCAGTGCGCGCAAGGTGCGTTTGCACCGCTGAGCGTGCTGCTGGCCGAGGCCGCGCCCCGCGCGCCGCAGCGCGCGCCGGGCATCGCGGACAGCGCGTTTGCACGCGGGGAGGTGCCGATGACAAAGCAGGAGGTGCGCGCCGCGGCACTGGGCAAGCTGGCCGTGCGCCCGGGCGACGTCTGCTGGGACGTGGGCGCGGGCACGGGCAGCGTGAGCGTGGAGCTGGCTTTGGCCGCGCACTGCGGCCGCGTGTACGCGGTGGAGTGCGAAGCAGACGCCTGCGCGCTCATCCGCCGGAACCGGGAGCGGTTCGGAGCGTGGAATATGACGCCGGTGCAGGGCCGCGCCCCGGAGGCGCTGGCCGGGCTGCCCGCGCCGGATGTTGTTTTCATCGGCGGCACCGGGGGCGGCATGGCCGGCGTGGTGGACGCGGCGCTGGCGCGCAGCCCGTCCGCGCGGATCTGCATTTCCGCAATTGCGCTGGAGACGCTTTCCGCCGCCGCTGCGGCGCTGACGGCCCACGGGCTGGCCGCGCAGGTGACGCAGATCGCCGTCAGCCGCACCCGGCCCGCGGGCGGGCTGCACCTGCTTATGGCGAACAATCCTGTTTTTTTGGTCACGGGGAATTGCGAATGATCGAATGTATGCTGGCCGCGCCGTCCTCCGGCAGCGGCAAAACGGCGCTGGCCTGCGCATTGCTGGCCGCGCTGCAAAAACGGGGGCTCGCGCCGTGCGCGTTCAAGTGCGGGCCCGATTATATCGACCCCATGTTCCACCGCTCGGTGCTTGGCGTGGAGAGCCATAATCTGGACCTGTTCCTCTGCGGGGAGGACGCGGCCCGCACATTGTACGCGCGGCATGCGGCAGGCCACGGCGCGGCGGTGGTGGAGGGCGTGATGGGCTTTTACGACGGCGTGGGCGGCGTGACGGCGCGCGCCAGCGCGTGGCATGTGGCCCGCACGCTGGACCTGCCGGTGCTGCTGGTGCTGCGCCCCCGGGGCGCGAGCCTGACGCTGGCCGCGCAGGTGCGGGGCCTGCTCGCTTTCCGGCAGCCCAGCCATATCGCGGGCATTCTGCTGAACGATTGCTCCGCCATGCTGGCCCAAAGCCTTGCGCCCATGCTGGAGCAGGAGACGGGCGTCCCCGTGCTGGGGTATCTGCCCCACATGCCGGAGGCTGTGTTCGGGAGCCGGCATCTGGGCCTGTACACGGCGGCGGAAATCGACGGCCTTGCGGCGCGCATCGGCGCGCTGGCCGCGCAGCTGGAGCAGAGCGTGGATATGCCGCGCCTGCTGGCGCTGTGCGGGCGGCGCACGGCGGATGGAGCGGGACGGGAGCGCAAGGCCCTGGCGCGAAAGCAGGCGGCGCGCATCGCCGTGGCGCGGGACGAGGCGTTTTGCTTTGCCTATGCCGAAACGCTGGAATCCCTGCGGGACGCGGGCGCGGAGCTTGTATTTTTCAGCCCCGTGCATGACGCGGCGCTGCCCGGGGGAGCGGGTGGGCTGTATCTGCCCGGAGGCTATCCGGAGCTGTACGCCGGGCAGCTTTCGCAAAACGCGGCCATGCGCCGCGCGGTGCGCCGCGCGGTGGAGGCGGGCCTGCCCACGGTGGCGGAATGCGGCGGCTTTTTGTATCTTGGCCAGAGCCTTGAGGGCGAAGACGGCGCGGTGCACCCTATGGCGGGCGCACTGCCCGGCGCGGGCGTGCGGCGGCAGAAGCTTGTTCGCTTCGGCTACGCGCAGCTTACGGCCCGGGCCGACAGCCTGCTGCTGCGCGCGGGCGAAACGGTCCCCGTTCACGAGTTCCACTATTGGGACAGCACGGAAAATGGCGCGGCGTTCAACGCGCAGAAGCCTGCGACGGGCCGCAGCTGGACGTGCGGGTTCGCGGGGCCGGCGCTGTATGCAGCTTTCCCGCACCTGTATTTTGCGGGCAGGCCGCAGCTGGCGGAGCGGTTTGTGCGTGCGGCCGCCGCCTTTCAAAGCGGCCGGTGAAGGGCCCTGTGCTTTTTGAGAGGCCGCGGGACCGGGGCGGCGCCGTGCGCTTGGGAAAGCGCCCCGGGCATTGAAAACAAAATGAAGCTGGAATGCAAAGAAAGAAGCTGGAAGCATGGAACTGCGTGAATTGCTGCAAAACATCACGCCGCCGGACGAGGCGGCGCGGGAACAGGCGCACCGCCGCTGGGCGGCGTGCGCAAAGCCTTTGGGCAGCCTGGGTCTGCTGGAGACGGCGCTGGAGGACATTGCGGCGCTGACGGGCGACGCGCAGGCGCCGCTTTTGCCGCGTGCGGTGCTGGTGCTGTGCGCGGACAACGGCGTGGTCGCCCAGGGCGTTACCCAGACGGACAGCAGCGTGACGGCCGCTGTGACGCGCAACCTGGCTGCGGGGCGCACCTCCGTGTGCCGGATGGCGCAGGCCGCGCAGTGCGCCGTGGTGCCCGTGGACATGGGCGTGCGGGATTTTGCGCCGCAGTCCGGCGTGCTGGCCCGGCGCATCGGCAACGGCACGGGGGATATCACACAGGGGCCTGCCATGACGCGGGCCCAGGCGGAGCAGGCCGTTTTGGCGGGCGCGGAGCTTGTGCGCACGCAGAAGGAAAAGGGCGTGCGTCTGCTGGCCACGGGCGAGATGGGCATCGGCAACACCACCACGGCCAGCGCTGTGGCCAGCGTGCTGCTGGGCCGCGCGCCCGTGGAAATGACGGGCCGCGGCGCGGGTCTTTCGGACGAGGGGCTGCGGCGCAAGGTGGCGGCCATCGAGCGGGCCGTGGCCCTCAGCCGCCCCGCCGCGGACGACCCGCTGGACGTTCTGGCCAAGGTGGGCGGCTTTGACATCGCGGGGATGTGCGGTGTGTTTCTGGGCGGCGCGGCCTGCCGTGTGCCTGTGCTGGCGGACGGCTTCATCAGCGCCGTGGCGGCGCTGTGCGCGGTGCGGCTGTGCCCGGCGGCGGCCAAGGCCGTTTTGGCGAGCCATGTCTCGGCCGAGCCCGCGGGCATGCTGCTGCTGGACGCGCTGCGCAAAAAACCGCTCATCACGGCGGGCATGCGCCTGGGCGAGGGCACGGGAGCGGTGGCGGCCATGCCGCTGCTGGACATGGCCCGCGCCGTATATATGGATTGCTACACGTTTGAGGAGGGCGGCATCGAGGCCTATACGCCGCAGGGCGGAGAGGGCTGAACGCCGGAGAGGAAAGGGGCGGATGGGATGTTCACACTGGTCGTGGGCGGCGCGGCGTCCGGCAAAAGCGAATATGCCGAGCAGCTGATCCTGCGGGCGGGCGCTCTGCCGCGCTACTATGTGGCGACGATGGAACCCTTTGGCGCAGAAGCCCGCGCGCGCATTGCGAGGCACCGCGTCCTGCGCGCGCAAAAGCGGTTCGAGACCATTGAATGCCCCGTTGGCCTTTCGCGGGTGCTGCTGCCTGCAAGGGGCGCGGCGCTGCTGGAATGCCTGAGCAATCTGGCCGCAAACGAGCTGTACAGCCCGGCGGGCGCAGGCGGTGAACAGGCGGCGCTGGCCGCTGTTGTGGACGGCGTGGAAAGCCTGCGGCGGCAGTGCGAAGCACTGGTGGTCGTCACGGGCGAGGTGTTCAGCGGCGGCAGCGCCTATGCGGGAGATACCGGTACCTATCTGCGCGTGCTGGCCGCGGCAAACCGGGCGCTTGCCGCCCGGGCGGACGCTGTTTGTGAGGTGGCGTGCGGCCTGCCGCGCTATTATAAAGGAGAGGGGGCCGCGCTGTGACGCTGTTTGAAACGGCCGCCGTGGCGTTTGCCATGTTTTCCGCCGTGCCGGTACCGCAGCCGGTGTGGAACGAAAAAAACATGCGGTACGCGCTGTGCGCCTTTCCGCTGGTGGGGGTTGTGTGCGGCCTTGCCTGGTGGGGCTGGGCGGCTTTGGCGGCGCGGCTTTCATTCCCGCTTTTGCTGCGCGCGGCCGGGCTGTGCCTTGCGCCGGTGCTCGTGACCGGGGGCATCCACCTGGACGGCTACGCCGACACCTGCGATGCGCTGGCAAGCTGCGCCGCGCCGGAAAAAAAGCAGGAGATATTAAAGGACCCGCACTGCGGCGCGTTTGCGGTCATACGCCTGTGCACCTATTTTACGGCCTATCTGGGCCTGTGCGCGGCGGTGGACTGCACGCCCCGGGCTGCGCTGTGCATGGGGCTGGGCTTTGTGCTGGAGCGGGCGCTTTCCGGCTATGCGATCGCGGCGTTCCCTCTGGCAAAAAACACGGGCCTTGCCCATACCTTTGCAACGGGAGCGGACCGCACGGCTGTGCGCCGCGCGCTGCTTGTACTGTGCGCACTGGCCGCCGCAGGCATGGCGGCGGCGGGGGGGATGACGGGCGCCGCCATGGCGCTGGCTGCGGTGCTTGTATTTTTGCGATACCGCGCGGTGGCGCAAAAGCAGTTCGGCGGCATATCGGGCGACCTGGCCGGATGGTTTTTGCAAAAGGCGGAGCTGTGGATGCTGGCCGCGCTGGCAGCGTGCAGCCTGCTTTCGGGGGTGACGGGATGATCTTTATCACAGGCCCGCTGTACAGCGGGAAACGGGAGTATGCCCGGCTGCTGCTGGGCTGTACCCGGGAGGAGCTGGCGCAGCGCGCTGTTTGGGACGTGCAGGAGCTGGCCGCGGGCTGCGGCGACCTTGCCGCGTTGGCGCAGCAGCTTGCCCGGAACGAGGTGGTCATCGCCACCGAGGTGGGCGGCGGCGTCGTGCCGGTGGACAAAAACGAGCGCGCCGCGCGGGAGGCGGCGGGCCGTCTCGGCTGCCTGCTGGCGCAGCGCGCGGACGCCGTGGTGCGCGTGTTCTGCGGTATCCCGGTCTATCTGAAAGGAGCGCCGAACACATGAAAGTTTATCTTTTGCGCCATGGGCAGACGGAATACAATGTGGACAAGCGGTACCAGGGCACGCGGGACATCCCGCTTTCGGAAAAGGGGCGCGCCGCGCTGCGGCGGGCGGACATTGAACCGGACACGGTGTATGTCTCGCCGCTGTGCCGGGCCGTGGACACGGCCCGGGTGCTGTTCCCGGCCGCGCGGCTCGTGCCCGTGCACGACCTGCGGGAGATGTGCTTCGGCATTTTCGAGGGGCGCAATTATGTGGAGATGGAGCGCGACCCCGATTATCTCGCCTGGGTGGGAGACGACTGTATGGGCCGCTGCCCGGGCGGAGAGAGCCGGGCTGAATTTTCCGACAGGACCTGCGCGGCCTTTGCGTCCCTGGTGGACGAAGCGCTGGCGCGGGGCGCGGAAATGCTCGTCGTCATGGCGCACGGCGGCACCCAGATGGCGGTGATGGAGCGGTACGCCTGCCCGCGCCGGGATTATTACACCTGGTGCGCGGGCAACGCGGCCGGCTTTATACTGGATGCGGCGCGCTGGCAGACGCACGGACTGCTGGACCTTGCGGGCGAAGCGTGTTATGCGGAGGAAGCGTGAGATGGATATTGTGCTGGCCGCGCTGTGCGGCTTTTTGATGGACCTTGCGCTGGGAGACCCGGCCTGGATGCCTCACCCGGTGGTGGGCATGGGGAAATGCATCGCCGCGCTGGAACGCGGGCTGCGCCGCGCTTTTCCCAAAACGCCCCGGGGCGAGCTTGCGGCGGGCGCGGTGCTGGCGGCCTTGCTGCCGCTGGGCACGCTGGGCCTTGCGGCGGGCGCGCTCTGGCTGTGCGGCCTTGCGCACCCGGCGCTGCGCTTTGCGCTGGAGGCCGTGTGGTGCTGGCAGGCGCTGGCCATGCGGGGCCTGCGGGACGAGAGCCGCAATGTGTACCGCGCGCTGACGGGCGGCACGTTGGAGCAGGCGCGCGCCGCCGTGGCCCGCATCGTCGGGCGGGACACCGCCGCCCTTTCCGCCGGAGGCGTGACGAAAGCGGCCGTGGAAACGGTGGCCGAAAACTTTGCCGACGGCGTGGCCGCGCCGATGTTTTACATGCTGCTGGGCGGCGCGCCGCTGGCGCTGTGCTACAAGGCGGTGAACACCATGGACAGCATGGTGGGGTATAAGAACGAGCGGTATCTCTATTTCGGGCGCGCGGCCGCAAAGCTGGACGACGCGGCCAATTATCTGCCCGCCCGCATGGCTGCGCTGCTGCTGGCGGGCGCGGCGGCGCTCACGGGGCAAAACGCGCGCGGCGCGCTGCGCATCTGGCGGCGGGACAGGCGCAGCCATGCCAGCCCCAATTCCGCCCAGACGGAGGCGGTGATGGCCGGAGCGCTGGGCGTGCAGCTGGCCGGCCCGGCCAGCTATTTCGGCAAGCTGTACGAAAAGCCTACGATCGGCGACGCGCTGCGGCCGGTGGAGCCGGGGGACATCCTGCGGGCAAACCGGATGCTGTATGCCGCAGGGACGCTGTGCATGGCGCTGCTGGCCTGCGCGCGCGCTGCGGTGTGCCTGCCGCTGGGGCTGTGACGGAGGGGGGAGAACGCATGGAACTGACGCATGGAGGGGACTGGGCCGGATATGCGGCCCAGTACGGCGGTATGCCGCTGGATTTTTCGGCCAACGTCAGCCCGCTGGGTTTGCCGCAGGGCGTGCGGCAGGCTGTGGCGCGGGCGCTGGACGGAGCGGACCGTTACCCGGACCCGTTGTGCCGGGCACTGCGGAAAAAGCTGTCCGGCACATTGGGCGTGTCGCCGCAGAGCATTTTGTGCGGCAACGGCGCGGCGGACCTGATCTTCCGGCTGGCGCTGGCGGAAAAGCCGAAGCGGGCGCTCGCCACGGCGCCCACCTTTGCCGAATACGAGCAGGCCCTGGCCGTCGCGGGCTGTACGGCGGACCGCTTTTTCCTGCGGGAGGAAGAAGGCTTCGCCGTCACCGAAGCGCTGCTGGAACGCATTGAGCCGGGGCTGGACATACTGTTTTTGTGTGAGCCGAACAATCCCACGGGACGCACCACGCCCCGCGCGCTGCTTTTGCGCATTTTAGAGCGGTGCGCCGCCTGCGGCACACGCCTTGTGGTGGACGAGTGCTTCAACGAATTTCTGGACGATCCTGCCGCGCACACGCTGCTGGGAGAGCTGGAGGGGCATGAAAACCTGCTGCTCCTGCGGGCGTTCACCAAGTGGTATGCGATGGCGGGCGTGCGGCTGGGCTACGCGCTTTGCGCGGACGGCGCGCTGCTGGAGCGCATGCGCGCCGCCGGGCAGCCGTGGGCCGTTTCCGCTCTGGCGCAGGCGGCGGGCGAGGCCGCGCTGGAGGAAACGGATTACAGCGCGGCGCTGCGCGCGCTCGTCGCCGCCGAGCGGCCGCGCCTTTCGGCGGGGCTGGCGGCGCTGGGGTGCCGCGTGCTGCCGGGCGAGGCGAATTATCTGCTGTTTTACCACAGCGGCGAGCAGCTGGTGCAGCGGCTGCGGGCCCGGGGCGTGCTGCTGCGCGGCTGCGCCAATTATCCGGGCCTGGGGCCGGGGTGGTACCGCGCGGCGGTGCGCACCCATTCGGAAAACAGCGCCTTTTTGCAGGCGCTTGGGGAGGTGTTGTAAATGGCGCGCTGCATTATGGTGCAGGGCACGATGTCGGGCGCGGGCAAAAGCCTGCTGGCCACGGCGCTGTGCCGCATTTTCCGGCAGGACGGCCTGCGGGTGGCGCCCTTCAAAAGCCAGAACATGGCGCTGAACAGCTATATCACCCGCGACGGGCTGGAGATGGGCCGGGCGCAGGTGGCACAGGCCGAGGCCGCGGGCCGCGAGCCGGACGTGCGCATGAACCCGGTGCTGCTCAAGCCCAGCAGCGACACCGGCAGCCAGCTGATCGTAAACGGCGAGGTGCGCGGGCAGTACCGCGCGGCGGAATATTTCAAGATGAAAAAAAGCCTGGTGCCGGAGATCCTGCGCGCTTATGAGAGCCTTGCGGCGGAAAACGACGTCATCGTCATCGAGGGCGCGGGCAGCCCGGCGGAGATCAACCTGCGGGACGGCGACATCGTCAATATGGGCCTGGCAGAGCTGGTGAACGCGCCGGTACTGCTTGTGGGGGACATCGACAGGGGCGGCGTGTTCGCGCAGCTTTACGGCACGGTGGCTCTGCTGCAGCCGGAGGAGCGCGCGCGTGTCGTCGGCACGGTCATCAACAAATTCCGCGGCGACGTGGAGCTGCTTCGCCCGGGCCTTGCGATGCTGGAGGAAAAGACGGGCGTGCCCGTGCTGGGCGTCGTGCCTTATACCCGCGCGGACATCGACGACGAGGACAGCCTTGCGCCGTGCCTTGCGCAGACGCAGCAGCGGCGTCCGTTGGACATCGCGGTGGTGCGCCTGCCGCGCATCTCCAATTTTACGGATTTTTCCCCGCTGGAGAGCCACCCCGCGCTGGGCGTGCGGTATGTGGAGCGGGCCGGGCAGCTGGGCGAGCCGGACCTGGTGGTGCTGCCGGGCACAAAAAACACGATGGGAGACCTTGCCTGGATGCGCCAGAACGGCCTGGAGGCCGCGGTAAAGAAGCTGGCGGCCGCGGGCACGCCCGTGCTGGGCGTGTGCGGCGGCTACCAGATGCTGGGAACGGCGCTGGACGACCCGGACGGCGTGGAGCAGGGAGGCCGCATGGACGGCATGGGCCTTTTGCCCTGCGCGACGCGCTTTACCGGGCAGAAGGTGCGCACCCGTGTGCAGGCGTGTGCCGCCGCAGGCCCGTTTGCGGGCGCGCAGCTGGACGGCTACGAGATCCATATGGGCCGCACCGAACGCGGCGGCACGCCGCCGTTCTGCCTGCTTGCGGACGGCACGCCCGAGGGCGCGGCGGCAGGCAATGTGTTCGGCACCTATCTGCACGGCCTGTTTGACACCGGGGAGCTTACGGAAAAGCTGGCCGCCTGGCTGCTGGCGTGCAAGGGGCTTTCGGCCGCGGACGTGCGCGCGGAAAGCCATGCCGCGTACAAGGAGCGTCAGTACGACCTGCTGGCGGACGCGGTGCGCGCCGCCGTTGATATAGCTGCGGTGTACCGCGCAATGGACGCCTGCGCGGCCAAGTAAACACAGAGGAGATGCGAGCGTGAACGGAAAACATACCCTGCCCGCGGATATCGAGCGCACCAGCATGGCGATCATTACACAGGAGCTTGCTGCGGCGGGCATTGAGCTGCCGCCGCAGCATGCCGCCGTGGTGAAGCGGGTGATCCATACAACGGCAGATTTTGATTATGCGCAAAGCCTGCGCTTCACGCCCGACGCCGTTGCGCGCGGCGTTGCGGCGCTGCGGCAGGGCGTGCCCATTGTAACGGATACCAATATGGCGAAAGCGGGCGTCAGCAAGCCCAGCCTGGCGAAGCTCGGCGGCACGGTGGCATGCTTTATGGCGGACGGGGACGTGGCCCGCGCCGCGCAGGAAAACGGCACCACGCGGGCGGACGCGGCCATGGAAAAGGCCGCGCGGGAATATCCCGGCGCGGTGCTGGCCGTGGGAAACGCGCCTACGGCGCTGCTGCGCCTGGAGGCGCTGATCGCGGACGGGCTGCGGCCGGCGCTGGTCGTGGCGGTGCCCGTGGGCTTTGTGAATGTGGTGGAGAGCAAGGAGCGCATCTTCGCCGCGTGCAGGGCGGCGGACGTTCCGGCCATAGCCTCCATGGGCCGCAAGGGCGGCAGCAATGTGGCCGCGGCCATCTGCAACGCGCTGCTTTACACGGCCGTGGACGCACTGGACCCCGCCCGGCGGGGCTGGCAGGGCTGACAGCAGGCCCGGAATGTGGTATGATATGTCCGCCCGG
>ENA-UOJP01001417-UOJP01001417.1-human-gut-metagenome-genome-assembly--contig:-C102-NODE-1417-length-29023-cov-6.487158_pt1 | contig 29023 bp, 29 predicted proteins | sample MGYA00242353_ERZ723900 | MGnify/ENA metagenome assembly ERZ723900
CGGCGAAAAAATGCCGCCCGGCGGAGCCGGGCGGCTGGTGGCCGCGGATTCAATTTTTGGGGGAACCCCCACCCTCCCCCGCCGCCTCTCCGGCGGCTGCGGGGGCAGACGGGCCCGGCAGCAGCCGGAGCCCTATCAGGAACGGCAGCAGGAAGATCATGGGCATGGCATAGCGGTAGCTGCCGCTGACCGGGGACACCAGCAGCACCGCCACCGACAAAATGGCCGGCAGCTGGGCCAGCAGCTGGGCGTACTGCCTCCGGCGCAGCACATCCAAAAAGAGGAACAGAACCACCCACGGATAGCCGCCCACGCAGAACAGGACGCCGATGCCCGGCACCCGCTGCACCGCGGCCAGCAGGATCTGGGCGATGGGCTGCACCCGCTCCAGCAGCGGGGTCTTTTCCACCACCAGCTCCGGGTAGTCCGCCACCTCCCGGTTGTCGAAGTCCGTGTAGGAGAGGGCGGTCTGATTCCCCAGGTAGAAGCTGCCGTAGACGTTGTTCAGCAGGGCCTGGAGATAGGCGTCCGGGTGGCGGCGGAGCATCTGGAGCCACGCCTGATAATAGGCGGACAGCTCCTCCTCTGTCGCGTCCTGGTTGTAGGTGAATTTCACGTCGTCCGCCAGCGTCGGGTTGTACAGCTCCGCCAGGTGGTCATAGTCGATGACCGCCCGGATGGCGTCTGCCTCCTCCGCCGTCACATCCTCCGGGTACATCACCACATACCGGGCCGTCTGCTGGAAGAGGGGGCCCAGCACCTCCTGCCGGCCGCCCGGAGCCACGTTCCAAGCCGGCAGCAGCACCTGGAGCCACACGACCTGAAACAGCACCACCGGCAGCACCAGGGAGACCGCCGCCCGGAGCCGGCGGCGGCAGAAAATTAGGCAGAACGCCGCCGCGGCCGCCACAAAATAGACCCCCTGGTTCTTGGTCAGCGCCACCAGCAGGCCATTGGCAAGCAGCGCCCCGCAGAACCAGTTGTGCTTCAGACGCTCTCCCCGGGTGCGGGCCACCTCAAAGAGAAGCACGGAAAAGGTCAGGCACACCAGGCCGAACAGGGTGTCCTTCAGCATGGTGATGGCGTACAGGGGGCACAGGGGGAACAGGGCGGTGAACGCCAGCCCCGCCCTGCAGATCCTGCCGGACAGGCCCAGCCGCCGCAGGTAGAACCAGACGCCGGTCAGCACCAGCGCCATCACCAGCATCTGGCACAGGCAGTACAGTGCCACCCCATAGAAGATATTGCCGTCCAGCAGCAGGCCGAGCTTGGCAAAGGCCCCGTACAGTACCGTGGTGAAGTACGGGTGGTGATTGGTGGCATAGACCTCTGGCCCCCGCACGGCAGAATACTGGAGCCACTCCGTGGGCCTGTGCAGGAACCAGGCGATCTGCATACTGGTGTCCGGATTGCCCAGTCCCGGAAAGAAGAGGATGTAGTAGGGCAGCCAGCAGAGGACCACCAGTCCCGCCGCCAGCAAAAACCGCTTCCAGGAGAACCGGAAGGGCCCGCCCGCCGGGGCGGCCGTCAGCCGGTCCGCCAGGCGGAAGGCATACAGCACCAGGCAGGAGGAGAGCAGCGTCCGGCCCAGGAAGATGATGGCCGCCCGCAGCAGGATGAACCGGGAGCCGAAGAGGGCGTCCCAGCTGCCGTAGGTGTCATAGGACCAGCCGATCATCTGCATGAAGGTGAAGAGGGCCCCGAAGCACGCCGCCAGCCCCCGCTCCAGCCCAGTGGTCCGCAGCCGGGGGAGAAAGTACAGCAGCACAAAAGCCCCAAGGCTCACGCAGGCGCCCAGGCCCGGCTCCACGGAAAAGCAGCGGATCAGATAGATCATGGTACGGAACAGGACGCTCCGCCCCGCCAGGGCCTCGTCCGCCACATAGTGGGCGTCGATGCTGAGGGTGCCCAGCAGACTCTCCGCCATCAGCACCGCCAGAAGCGCGCAGCCCGCGATCCGCCAGGCCCGGCGCCGTTCCGGCCGTCTCACCAGCTCCCTCATGCCCGCTCCTGCATCCGCCGATAGCTGTCGTGGGCCTGCTGGAGCTGGAACTCAAAGTCCCGGCAGTCCTTCTGGCGCATGTTGTCCAGCAGCAGGCCGCAGAACAGGGACTGCAGCGCCGCCACCATGATGAAGCCGCTGACGATCAGGGTGGGGAACCGGGGCACCAGGCCAGTGTCCAGATAGGTCAGCAGGATGGGCAGGAACAGAAGGATGCTGACGGCGGCCAGCAGCAGGGCCAGCAGGCCGAAAAAGCGGAGGGGGCAGTAGACCCGGAACAGCCGGGCAATGGTCATCAGCACCCGGAAGCCGTCGGAGTAGGTGTTCAGCTTGGACTGGCTGCCCGCCGGCCGGTCCCGGTAGTCCACCACCACATTCTCCACGAACATCTTCCGGTCCACGGCGTGAATGGTCATCTCCGTCTCGATCTCAAATCCGCCGGAGAGCACCGGGAAGGTCTTGACGAACTGGTAGCTGAAGGCCCGGTAGCCGGTCATGATGTCCTTGATGTCGCTGTGGAACAGGCAGTTGATGGCCGTGCGGACCAGGGAGTTGCCGAAGTTGTGGAAGGGCCGCTTGTTCTCCTGAAAATAGGTGGAGGACAGCCGGTCCCCCACCACCATGTCGGCGCCCCGGTTCAGCACCCGGTCCACCATCTCCCGGGCGGAGGCAACGGGATAGGTGTCGTCCCCGTCCAGCATCAGATAACACTTGGCGTCGATCTCCCGGAACATCCGGCGGATCACGTTGCCCTTCCCCTGCTTGTACTCCTGCCGCACCACGGCGCCGGCCGCCCGGGCCAGGTCCCCGGTGCCGTCGGTGGAGTTGTTGTCGTAGACGTAGACCGTCGCCTCCGGCAGGACGGCGGAGATGTCCCGGACCACCTTGGCGATGGTCTGGCTCTCGTTATAGCATGGGATCAACACGGCGATGGTATCCATGGCGCCTCTCTCCTGTACACGCAAATTGCAGTTTTCTCCCGCGCAAAAACCGCGGAAAATTCGTCCCGGTTATCGTATCATAGATGGGATTTGAAGTCAATTCCGCCCTTGTGCCCCGGTGTCCGGCGGGGCTTGTCATCTCCGGGAAGCTATGATATATTGGAGAAACCAATCAAGAAAGAGGTACTTCAGATATGCTGAAGAAGCTTTGCATCGCCGCCGGGGCCCTGGTGCTGGCGGCTGTCCTTGCGGTCCTGATCTGGGCGCTGCTGCCTGCGCGGCAGATCCCGTCGGCCCTGGAGTCGCTAGACACCTCCATGGAGGATGTGCGGGACTGGGACAAGGTCATCGCCTATGTGCCCCTGGATGACCGGACCGACAACATGGAGGATGTGGTCTATCTGGCGGAGGCCTCCGGCTACCAGCTCGTCCTGCCGGACGGCGACATCTACTGCACCAAGCTGGACGGCCAGGAGCCCAACAGCAACGGCACCCAGTACGGTGACCGGGAGGCCCTGATGGCCTGGGTCCGGGAGATGGACCAACAGGGCTGCGACCTGTTCCTGCTGTCCCTGGACCAGCTGTTCTCCGGCGGACTGGTGAACTCCCGCTCCGTCAGCGGGGACTTCCCCCTGACCTTTGACGACGGTACCACCATGACCGAGACGGAGGCCTTTGACGCCTTCATTCTCTCCCTGGCGGAGGACCCGGACAACCGGATCTACCTCTTTGACAGCGTGGTGCGCCTGGCCTCCACCGTGGGGTATCAGGGCTTCGGGCTGGAGGAGTACAACGCCCTGCGGGCCTATGGCATGGTGGCCCGTCCCGCCCTGGAGGGGGACGAGCTGACCCTGGAAAACGTTTTTGCCAGCTACCGCTATGCAGAGGACGGCGTCACCCCGGCGGAGGACACCCTGGAGAACGCCGACTACCGCTCCGTGCTGACGGAGGAGATCATCGACAACTATCTGGGGGTCCGGATGCGGAAGCTCCGGCTGACGGACTATGTGATCTCCGCCCTAAAGACGGCCCCCTACGACAACATCCACCTGCTGATCGGCATCGATGACTCCTCCAACGCCCCCAACATCCACTACAACGAGCTCCACTATCTCGAGCGGCAGCTGGGCCGGGGCAGCACTCTGCTGACCGGGCTGGACAGCCTGGCCCGCCTGCTGGTGTGCCAGATCGCCCAGGATGACTACGGCGGCTACCAGGTCAGGACCTCTGTCCGCTACATCGGCGGCAGCCAGAGCATCCCCTCCTCCGAGTACGACCGCTACACCCTGGAGGAGACGGTGGACCTCCATCTGGACCTGTTCCAGGCCATCCGGGTGCCGGAGGACGAGGCGGAGCTCCAGTTCCTGGTGATGACGGCCCCGGCAGACCCGGCGCAGGCCCAGGCGTACTGCGAGGAGCTGGTCTCCGCCCTGGAGTATAACCTCCAGCACCACATCCCCACCGCGCTGATCGAGGCCAGCGACAACGCCTACGGCGACACGCTGCGGCAGATGCTGCTGGAGCGGGTGGACTTCGGCCAGCTGGTGGCCTTTGCCGGCCAGTATGAACAGGCCAACGTCACCGGCGCCGCCATGGCCATGGGCTTCTCCCGCTACCTGTATCTGGCCTGCTGCAAAGACAAGGACCCGGCCTGCGACATCGGCCACGTGCGGCAGATCGCCAACTCCATGGCCCTCACCTACGCCTACAGCCTGCACGCCCAGGGGCTGCTGAACCAGTATATCAGCCGCCTGGGAGAGGACCGCAACAACCTGCTGCCCAACCCCATCACCGGAAAGCTGATCCAGAACAAGCTGGAGGACCTGTTCCTCCCGGCCTGCGAGGAGCTGGTGTGCGCTCCGCTCCGGGGCGGCCGGGTCATCACCTCCCTGGCCCCCTATGCCGACCGGGAGATCAAGGACCTCACCATCTCGGACGTGTACTTCCCCTGGAACCGCACCTTTGAGATCGCCTTCACCATCGGCGTGACCCTGGCGGAAACCTGATGAAACAAAACCACGCGGCGCGGAATTTTCCGCGCCGCGTATCTTTTATCTCTGTTCTTTTATCTCTTCACGGGTTCGTATCGGCCCCCTACACGCTGCGGCGGGTAAAGTCGCTGACCGGGGCGAACAGCCCCTCCGGCAGTGCCGTGACCGGCGCGTCTGGCTTGGTGCCCCGGGGCAGCAGCCCCTGCTCGGCGCACCAGTCCATGGCGCCCCAGTAGGCGTTCTCGTGCTTTCCGCTTCTGCGGACCGCCGCCCAGCGGCGGCCCAGGGCCTCCTCCTTGGGGGCCAGCAGCATGGCCAGCTCTCCGCAGGTCATCACCGCGTCCAGCCGGAGGCAGTTGTCCGAGTAGACGACGGCCCGCTCCTGCTGGAGCTTGTTCAGCTTCTCAAACAGGGGATCGTCCCGCCCCAGGTCGGCAAAGGGGCTCTCCGCCAGCAGGGTGTCCACCGTCACCACCTGGTAGCCATACTCCTTCAGCAGCTCCAGCTGTTTCCGCAGTCCGAAGGCCACCGGCGTCCGCTGGCCCATCTTGTAGCCGTCCTTCTGGAAGATGATCTGCCCGCAGAAAAAGTCGGGGTCCTTTTCCAGGGCCTTCCGCATGGGCTCCACCATGGCGTTCACCTCCGCCTCCAGGGCGGCCTCCGGGTCGGAGAGGGTGGAGGGGAGCCAGCCCGCCCCGTCAAAGGAGGCGGCCATGTACTGGTAGCCCATCTTGTCACAGACGTCGTAGCTGGTGAAGCCGTCCTGCATCTTGTCCACATAGTGGGGCGGCCGGTGCAGGGTGATCTGATAGCCGTACCGGTCCCACATGAGCTTGTCCAGCTTCTGCAGGTCCTCCACCGCCTTGTCCAGGCTGCCAAGGTACACCCGGGCGCCGTAGACGAAGGGCTTCTTGCCGAAGATGATGTGGCGGTAGCCGTGGTTGGTGATCTGGTGCCCCTCCGCCAGAATGCGGTGGATCAGGCGGTCGTTGTGCTCCGCGCCGCCCTTGTCGTCCTGGTGGATGTCCGGGTAGTGGTCGTATTTCACGCCGCCCCAGTCGGCGCTGCCCACCTTGCCGGCCTTGTCCGGGTAGTTCTCGCTGGTGTCTCCCACCACGTCGAAGGTCCCCTTGGCGCCGAATTCCGCCAGGGTGTCCAGCAGCACGTCCGTCAAAGACTTCCCGCCGAAGCGGTCCGGGGAGACCGGCAGATCCATGGGGCCGTCGTCAAAGGTCATGGCGCAGATCCGCCGGTCCGTCTTGATCCGCTCGATCCGGCGGGTATAGCTGAGGTTGTGCTTCTCCGCCGGCTGGAGCACCTTCTTCACGATCTTCTTTCCCTTTTTTCCGATTTTCACGATCAGCGACATCTGCTCATTCTCCTTTTTGAATCAAATCCTGGGCCCAGCACTTCGCCGCGAAGGCCGCCCACTTGGCATAGGCCGCCGGCCCCGCCTTGGTCTTTCTCCGTTTGGTCAGCTGGCTCCGGGCGGTGTACCAGGCCCGGCTCCGGCACCCCTGCACCTGGGTCCCTCCATGCAGCAGGGCCGCCTTCACCGCATCCAGCGTACACGCCTCCGCCCGGACCACTGTGACGCCGTGGCCGATCTCCTGGGGCACATGGGCATCGCTGCCGGCAAAGCGGCGGAGGCCGTGGGCTTTGGCGAATGCCTCCGCCAGGGCGTTGGCATCGGCGATCTTTCGCTCCGCCCGGCTGTTCCAGACCTCCACCCCGTCCAGCAGGGGGGCGATGGGGGCGATGCGCCCGGCGTCCCGGCTGTGCTCAAAGGGGTGGGCCAGCACCGCCAGCCCTCCCTGGCCGCGGATGCGCTCCACCGCCTCCGCGAATTTCCGGGTGCCGATGGGCTCCCGGACGAACAGCCCCAGCAGGTGCCCGTACTCGGTGGACACCTCCACGCCGGGGATCAGCAGGAAATCCGGGAATTCCGGCACCTCCTCCAGGGTCCGGTCGTGGTCGCAGACGGCCGCGCCGTTCAGTCCGGCGGCTCTGGCCCGCGCCGCGATCTCCGCCAGAGTCATGCAGCCGTCCGGCGAGCGCTCCGAGTGGATATGCAGATCCAGTCTCAGCTCCATGGTCACCTCCGCAGCAGGTTGTTCCTGAGATACCGGCGCATGGGGGCCGGATCCTCCCGGCAGGAGAGGGCCTCCTTCGCCCGGAAGAAGTCCGCGGCGCCCTGGAAAAAGGGTCCCGGCCTCCCGTGGCGCAGGTAGTCCAGCATGGCCGCGGTGTCGTTGAGGAGAAACCGCATCCGCACACCGGTGTCATAGTCCCGGGGCTGGTAATCCAGCACCGCCCCGGCCGCCGCCTGGGCGTACCGGACGGCGATGGGGCTCCCGGCCTGCTCCGTCAAGGGGAAGCTGCCCCAGATCCGGGGGTTCACCTCCAGCACGCAGTCCCCCTTGAACTCCACCATGGCCAGTCCCACAAATTGGAACGACTGGAGCAGCCGGCAGGCGTGCTGGATCATGGTCTCGTCGTAAAAGCTCTCACAGCAGGTGGAGGGCCCCCCCGCCGCCGGGTACTCCCGGATCCGGCGGTGGCAGATGGCGCCGATCAGCCGGCTGTCCCGGTCCAGCAGCAGACTGGCGCCCGCGCCGGCGCCCTCCACCTTCTGCTGGACGATGGGGCTGGGGTCATAGGCCCCCATGGCCGCCAGGGCGGCCTCGTATTCCGGCCGGTCCCGGGCCACCCGATAGCGGTCCCGGGCCTTCAGGCCGAATTTTTCCCCGCAGTGGGGCTTGATCACCACGGGATAGCCCTCCGGCTCCCCCGTGTACTCCCTGGGCACGGGGATCCCCAGGGCCTCGCACCGGGCGTGGACCGTCTCCTTGTCGTTCAGCTGGTCCAGCACCTCCGGCGGCGCGATGAGAAAGTCACAGGCCTGGGCAAACCGCTCCCGCTGCCGGGCCACGGTGTTCAGGGTCACCGCCCCCACGCAGAAGAGGACCGGATGGTCATACTCCTCCAGCACATCCAGCAGGCGGTCCGGATAGTCCGGGTCCGCCGCCGCGCCCTGGATCCACCGCCCCCGGGCCACAAAGCGGGAGGCGAACACCGGCGGCTCCAGCGAGGCGTCCTTCCGGGTCTGGGTCACCACCACCTGATAGCCCGCGCGGCCCAGGGCCCGCGCTGCGGCAATGGACGAGCGGTACTTGCCGTCTGTGATCACCACCGTCTCCATATCCGTCCTCCTGTCTGCGCCCAATATAGCAGAGTTATTATAGCAAACCGGCCCCTGGATTACAAGTCTGCCGCCGCCAAACTTCCCGGCCCCTCGATTGACTTCCGGAGCCGAACCTGATACAATCCCTCTTGCAGATTCTGCGCATCACAACAGAGGGAGGGGCGCCGCAGTGCTGTTTTCCAAGGCGGTGGAATTTCTGAAAAAGGAGCGGGAGCTGATCCTCTACGGCATCTTCGGCGTGGGCTCCACGGTCATCAACATCGCGGTGTTCCACCTGTGCGGCCGCTTGGGCGTGGCCCTGATCCCCTCCAACATCATCGCCTGGTTCTTCGCCTTCGCCTTTGCCTTCATCACCAACAAGGCCATCGTCTTTCAGAGCAGGGGCTGGACCAACCGAGCCGCTCTCCGGGAGTTCGCCTCCTTTCTGGCGGTCCGCCTCTTCACCCTGGTGCTGGACACGGTGCTGCTGTACCTCCTGGTGGAGTGGCTGCTGGCGGACCGGCTGCTCTCCAAAATCGTGGTCAACGTCATCGTAATCCTGGTGAACTACATCGTCAGCAAGTTCTTCATTTTCAAATAGGGACTCAGCGGGCCCGGCTCCGCAGTCCCGTCCGCAGAAAAAAGGCAGAATGCCCGTTGGGCATTCTGCCTTTTTGTGTTTTCGCTGTGCCGCCGGCAGTTCGATTACACGAAGTTGCACACGCGGGCGATGGCCATCTCGGTGTAGCCCAGAGACTCGGCCTTGGTCTGCTTGCCGCAGGCCACTTCCTGGGTCAGCTTCAGCAGCTCCTGGCCCAGCTCCTCGATGGTCTTGGTGCCGTAGATCAGGGGAGAGGCGTCCACGTCGATGTTGTCGATCATGTTGGCGTAGGTCAGCTTGTTGCCGGTGATCTTGATGACGGGCACCAGGGGGTTGCCGGTGGGGGTGCCGCGGCCGGTGGAGAACACCACCACCTGGGCGCCGCCGGCCACCATGCCGGCCACGGAGGAGGGATCGTTGCCCGGAGTGTCCATAATGACCAGGCCCTCCTTGGCCTTGACCTGCTTGCCGTAGTCATACACGTTCATGACGGTGCTGTGGCCGCCCTTGTGGATGCAGCCCAGGGACTTCTCCTCCAGTGTGGTGATGCCGCCAGCTTTGTTGCCGGGAGAAGGGTTGCCCTCACGGACTTCCTCGCCCACGACCCGCAGGGCCTCCTCATAGCGGTGGACAATCTCGTAAATCCGGTCATGAACCTGGGGGGTGGCGGCCCGCCGGGCCAGAATGTGCTCGGCGCCGATGAACTCCGTGGTCTCGGACAGGATGGAGGTCCCGCCCGCCTGGACAATCAGATCGCTGAGCTGCCCGATCAAGGGGTTGGCAGCCAGGCCGCTGGTGGGGTCGGAACCGCCGCACTCGGTGCCCAGGATCAGCTCGGACATGGGAAACTCCTCCTTCTGCAGCAGGGAGGCCTCCTCCACCATCTCCTTGGCATAGCGGACGGCCATGTCGATGGCCTTCAGGGTGCCGCCGGCCTCCTGGATGATGACCTGCTTCAGGGGCTTGTTGGTGCGCTCCTGGATGGCCTTCACCACCAGGTCCATCTGGCAGTTCTCGCAGCCCAGGGACACCACCACGGTGCCGTAGACGTTGGGGTTGGCGGCGTAGCCGGCCATGACGTCCATGGTGAACTGCTGGTCCGGCGCCACCTGGGAGCAGCCCAGCTGGTTGCTGAAGGTGACGGAGCCCACCACCTGCTGGGAGACGATTCGGGTGGTGTCAGAGGCGCAGACGCTGGCAGGCAGGATCAATACCTTGTTGCGGACGCCCACGCGGCCGTCAGGCCGTCTGTATCCATAAAAAGTCATACTTCTCACTCCTTCGCTTCCAGCGTTTCCCGGTGGCTCTCCACATTGTGCACATGGACGTGCTCGCCGGTCCGAATATCCGCCCCGGCAACACCGATGTGTTCCCCGTACTTCACTACAGGCTCACCCTTGGCGATGTCCCGGGCAGCCAGCTTGTGGTAGATGGAAACATCCTGCAGTGCGGTAAAGGACTTGGTCTGTCCGCCGCAGACATAGGTCACGGTATCGCCCTTTTTGATGGGCTCGATGGCTACCACCACGTTGTCTGCAGCGTCGATTATCATTGCGTTTATCATACTCAAAGCTCCATTCTGTGTTTCACAGGATATTACCACAGATTGCCGTTTTCGTCAAAGCCCCAATCTTCCGGCTCGCCGTCCAGCTCCATATTGGGATTGGCCTTCACCTCGTCCACCAGAGCCTCGGACACCCAGATGTGTCCCAGCTCCATGGTGTTGTGAATCCGGACGATGCGGGGGTGCTCCTTGTCGATCATGTTGCAGACTCGGACGGCGATCTGGATGGCGTGCTTGTCGCTGTGGGCGAACATCGGCATCTTCACCATATTCACCAGCGTGGAGGTCAGGGCGTTGGGATAGGTGACGTCCACATTGGTCTTTTCCACCACGCGGCGAGTGGTGATGTCGGCGGTGCCGATACCATTGGCATTGCCGTGGGTGGACTCGGTCAGGTCCAGAACCACCGTGCGCTGGGCGTTGATGGGCCCAGGGCTGCCGTCACAGGCGCTCTTCGGGCTGCCGAAGGTGCCGGTGACGTTGGGGTCCATGCCGTCGCCGGAGATGTCCTTGCCAATCTCGTCCACCACCAGCACATCTGTATTCTCAATCCAGATGCGGCCCATCTTGCTCTTGGCTTCTTTGAGGAGGACAGGCTCCTGCTCCCAGATCTCGTCGGGGGTCAGGGCCGCCAGCTTGTAGGTCTGGTCAAAGGCGTTCTCCAGAATGCCAACGCCGGCAACGATGTTGGTGTTGTCAAAAATCACCCGGGCAAACTGGGGCATGATGCGGCCCATGTTAATGAAGCCAGACTCATGGACGGACTCTGCACCGTGCTGCTTGCCCATGCCGATGACGGCCATCTTCAGAAGGCCGCTCTCGTAGGGCCCCCGGAAGGTGGTGTGGGCTTTGATGCGGCCGCAGAGGATGACGCCGTCGGCCTCATGGGCGTACTTGTCCTGGAAGACCTGGTTGCCCTCCACGGTGTCGCCCAGGTATACGGTCTCCATGGTAGCCCGGATGGGGCAGCCCATGGCCTCCTCCGTCACGCCGTAGCTCTCCAAGACCTCCAGCTGCCCGGCCACTGTGGCGCCGCCGTGGCTGCCCATGGCGGGGAAGACGAAGGGCTCTGCGCCCTGGGCCTTCACGAAGTCCACGATGGCCTTGATGATGGTGGCGATGTTGGCGATGCCGCGGCTGCCGCAGGTGATGGCGATCTTCATGCCGGGCTTGATCCGCTCCCGGACCGCCTCCCGGCCCAGCTCCCGCTGGATGACGGAGGGGATGTCCTCCGGCTCAATGTGGGAGTGGTCAAACTTCTGGCTGACCCGGACCATGCGGGGCAGTGTCACCGTCTCGCACAGCTGCTCCACTACGCTGTCTTTGCTGCTTTCAAATGCCATGTTTTTCTCCTTTGTATCAATCAATCGTTGCTGTCCTCACGCCATTGGGAACAGAGAAGCGCCGATCAAGGTCGCCACCAGCGTCAATGCGGACACGACGAAGATGGGCCAGGTATAGGTTTTCAGGCCGCCGGTCACAGTGAAGCCGGACAGGTTGGTGCAGACCCAGAAACCGGAGTCGTTCACGTGGCCGATGGAAATGCCGCCTGCCAGGCAGGCCATAGCGATCCACACCGGATGTACGGGCACAGAGGGAGCAATCGTGGCCATGATGGTCATAGAGGTGATGCCAGCCACAGTGCCGGAGCCCTGGGCCACGCGGAAGATGAAGCTGATAAAGTATGCGAACAGCAGGACGCCGATCACAGATCCGGTGTTGATGTTCAGCGCGCTGATCAGAGCGTCACCGATGTTGGTGGAAGAGATGACGCTGCCGAAGGAACCGCCGGCACCGGTGATAGCAAGTGCCACGCCAGCTGCATTCAGGGCGGTGTTGGCGGAGCTCTCCGCCTTCTTGAGGCCGATGTACTTCCAGGAGATGAGGTACGCCACCAGAACGGCAATCGTCAGGGTGAAAATCTTGTCGCTCAGCAGCAGCACAATGGTGGAATCTTCAGCAGCGGCACCGGTGGCCTGCAGCAAGGAACCGATGAGGATCAGTACCACAGGCAACATCAGGGGCAGCATGGACAGAGCAAAGGGAGGCTTGGGCAGACTGGCGCTGTTAGCCTCGTGATTGGCCAGGTCATGGAGGGGATCAGCTTCGTGGTTGATGTCCTTTGCGTCATTGAACAGACCTGCCTTGAGGGCCTTGGATGTGATCAACATGGCGGGGATCAGCACGATCACGCCCAAGACAATGCCCACTACCAACTGGGTGCCCAGGTTATAGCCCAGGATGTCGGGGGCCGCCAAGGGGTTGGGCGTAGGAGGAATGTAGGTCTGGGCGATTACGTCGCCGATAATCAGGGCCGTGGAGACATATGCCATAGGCTTGTTGATCTCCTTGGCCACAGCGATGCCGATGGGCACCAGGATAATGAAGGTGATGTCGAAGAACACAGGGATCGCCAGCAGGAAGCCGGCACCAGCCAGTGCCCAGGTAACATACTTGGGGGGCACTGCGTGGACCAGAGTTGTTGCGATCTTCTGCGCCATACCAGTATCGCTCATCAACTGGCCCAGGATCACGCCCAAGGCGATGGGAAGGCCGATACTGGTCATCATGCTGCCGAAGCCGGAAGCGATGGTGGACAGGGTGGGGGCGATCCCCAGGCCGCAGGAAATTCCCATATAGGCGCTGGCGATGATCAGGCTCACCACGGGGCTCAGCTTGGGAATTAGAATCAAGCCGATAATAAGGATAATCGATATTGCGAGATTAATGACAAGCAATGTGCTACTCATAAAGTCTCTCCTTTTCCTATAGTCTCTTGTTGGGTGCGCTTTTTTTATACATCCCTCTGCAACTTTTTATAATAAACGGAATTGGTTCTACTTGCAATTCAAAAAAGCTGTTAAGATTGGCTAAATTTTGGCCATGCAGAAAAAATGTTGTTTTATTTTTGTCCGCATGATAAAATTGTTTAAAACTTGTACGGGCGGTGACGTATCATGGACAATCGGATTCGGCTTCTCGGGATTGTCCCCTATGAGGGGATGAAAACCCTTCTGCTCCGCGTCGCGGCGGAATACCCCCAGGTGGACCTGGACGTGTTCGTGGGGAACATGGAGGAGGGCGTGGAGATCGCCCAGAGCAACTTCTGCAACCAGTACAGCGCGGTGATCTCCCGGGGCGGCACCGCCAAGTCCCTGCGGAAACTGTCCATTCCTGTGGTAGAAATCGAAATCTCTCTCTATGATGTCTTATATGCCCTAAAGCTTTCTGCTGGGCTGCACAGCAAATTCGCCATGGTGGCCTATGCCGATATTGCCATCAGCGCCCAGGCCCTCTGCGATCTGCTGCATTATCAGGTGGATATTTTCACGGTGAACTCCATTGAAGAGCTGGAGCCCACCCTGCGCTACCTGAAAGAGGACCAGTATGACACCGTGCTCTGTGACATGACGGCGGACATCATCGCCCGGAGCCTCGGCCTCAACACCATCTTCATCACCTCCGGGCTGGAGAGCATACGGCAGGCGATGGACCGGGCGCTGGCCCTCTGCCGCAGCCGGAAGCACCTGCAGGACGAGAACGCCCTGTTCCGCGCCCTGCTCAGCGGGCAGGGCACCCAGGTGGCCGTATTTGACCAGCAGCGGGACCTGGTGTTCTTCCAGGGAGACGATGAGCCCCCGGAGCTGATGGATCTGCTGCGGCAGGAGCTGAACGAGCTGCCGGCCGGAAAGGAGCGGCGCATCACCCGCAGCGCCGGCAAGACCCAGTACGCCCTGCGCATCCGCCCCCTCTCCGCGGGCCAGGCATACACGGCTGTCTACTTCTCCGTCCGAAAGACCGGCCCCGGCAAAAATCAGGCGGGCATCCGCTACTTCTCCCGCCAGGAGGCGGAGCAGAAGGCGTACGGCAGCGGGCTCAGCTTCGGGGACCTGTACTCTCCCTCCACCGAGGATGTGGCCCAGCTGGCCAACTGCATGACCCCCGTTCTCATCACCGGGGAGGAGGGGACCCGCATGAGCCGGGTAGCCGCCCACCTCTATATGCAGGGTCCCCTGCGGGACGCGCCTCTGGTGGTGATCAACTGCTGCCTGCTGAACGAGAAGAGCTGGGAGTTCCTTCTGGAGAGCCACAACTCCCCTCTCTCCGAATCCGGCAGCACCCTCTACTTCTCCCGCATCGGCGCGCTGTCTCCGGAGCGCCGGACCCAGCTGATGGACACCCTGTCGGAGGGAGATGTCTGCCGCCGCAACCGGGTCCTGCTCTCCTGCACCTGCCGCACCGGGGAGCAGATGTCCCCGGAGGCCGCCGCGTTCCTGGACCAGCTCAGCTGCCGTGTGCTCCATCTCCAGCCCCTGCGGAACCTCAAGGACCAGATCCCCACGCTGATCACCTCCGCCCTGAGCGTCTTGAACGCCTCCCGCCCCTATCCGGTGCTGGGGGCTGAGCCGGAGGCCGTCCGCCTGCTGCAGGCCTTCCCCTGGCCCCACAACTACGTCCAGTTCCAGCGGGTAATGGAGGAGCTGACCGCCGCCGCGGAGCAGACCATCACCGCCCAGAGTGTCCAGGAGGCCCTGCAGAAGGAGTCCTACGGCAGCACCCATGCCTCCCGGATGGGGGGGATGTTCGAGCCCCTGGACCTGAACCAGACCCTGGACCAGATCGACCGGGACGTGGCGCTGCGGGTCCTGGCCGAGACCAACGGCAACCAGTCCGCCGCCGCCAAGCGCCTGGACATCAGCCGCACGACGCTGCGGCGCCTCATCAAGCAGGGCTGATCCTGCTCCCAGCCGCAGCGGCGCTCCGCCCCAATGCCGCTTTTCCCAATTCCTCCGCCGCGCGCAGAAAATGGTGGTGAAAATGGTTGGGAAAGGTGCTATAATAGATGAAATGCAAGGAGGGCCCGCCGATGGTTCTTGAAGATTGGATCGCCCCCGAGCTTCTGGAGAAGTTCGAATTCCGCAATTACAACCACGCGCTGGAGATCATCACGCAGGCCTTTCCGGAGGAGTGGCACGAGATCGAGGACTGCCTGCGGCAGCTGCGCATCACCACGGACGACCTGCGGGAGGCCGGCGGAAACGAGACCAATATCCCCAAGAAGTTCGATGATGTCCTGTACCCCTACGGGTGGCGGGAGATCCGCATCTCCGGCGACCTCCATATCAAGTTCTTCCCCCGGCAGGCGGAGCAGCGGGGCCGCTTTTCCTCCGAGCCGTTTGAGGAAAGGGTGATCCCCGGGTACATTGACGGCCACAACATCGACTTCCTAAAGAATCGGATCGCCTTTGACCTGGAGTGGAACAGCAAGGACCAGACCTTTGACCGGGATCTGCTGGCCATGCGGACCTACTATGACTGCGACATCGTCAGCGCCGGAATCATCATCACCCGGTCCGCCGAACTAAACGAGGTCTTCAAAACCATCTACGACTATGACGCGCGATCCCGCCAGTGGAAGCCCATTCTCCGAAAGTACGGCGCCAGCACCACCTGGATGGGAAAGCTCACGTATCGCCTCGATTCCCGCAGGAACGGCGGGTGCCCCATTCTGGCGATCGGGATGAGGAAGCCGTGCATCACAGATTGGGAGGAAGGGTACATCGATGAGCACAATCCAGGAAACATCTGAAAATCTGCTGCGGTTCTGCGGTGATCAAAAATTTGCCACCATATATGCCGACCCTCCCTGGAGATTCCAGAACCGCACCGGAAAGGTGGCGCCGGAGCACAAGCGGCTGAACCGCTATCCGACCATGGAGCTGGAGGACATCATGGCACTGCCGGTCTCCCAGATCGCGGCGGAAAAGAGCCACCTCTATCTCTGGGTCCCCAATGCCCTCCTCCCCGACGGGCTGGCTGTGATGAAGGCCTGGGGCTTTGAGTACAAGGGCAACATCATCTGGGAAAAGGTCCGCAAGGACGGCGGGCCGGACGGCCGGGGCGTGGGCTTCTACTTCCGGAACGTGACGGAGATCCTCCTCTTCGGCGTAAGGGGCGCCGGGAACCGGACCCTGCCTCCGGCCAGGTCCCAGGTCAACCTGATCCGCGCCCAAAAGCGGGAGCACTCCAGAAAGCCCGACGAATTCATCCCCCTGATCGAGCGGTGCTCCCCCGGGCCGTTTCTCGAGCTGTTCGCCCGGGGGGACCGGGAGGGCTGGGCCATGTGGGGCAACCAGGCCACCGCGGAATATGAGCCCACGTGGAACACCTATAAGAATCACACGAAAAAGGGCGAGGGCGGTCCCAAAAAGCGGCCCTCCAAAAAAGCGCCCTGATCCCGGGTCTCGCCGCCTCCTCCCTCTCACGGGCGCGTGCCGCCATGCCTTCGGAGCACTGGCTCCGGAGGCATTTTTTCTCCCCCGCGGAACCGCGCGTCCCGCCGGGAGATTGCTTTTCCGACGCGCCGCCGATATAATAGCCCCGAGGTGAATCGTATGCTTGCCTATACCTATCTGGAACCGGGCAAATTCGCGCTGCTGGACAAGCCCCGGCCCACACTGCTCCACCCCCGGGACGCCATCGTCCGCGTGACGCTGGGGAGCATCTGCACCAGCGATCTGCACATCCTCCACGGCTCCGTGCCCCGGGCGGTGCCCGGCGTCACCGTGGGCCACGAGATGGTGGGCGTGGTGGCGGTGAATGTGGAGACCTTCTGTGGGGACTGCTTCTTCTGCCGGAACGGCTGGGTCAACAACTGCACAGACCCCGACGGCGGCTGGGCCCTGGGCTGCCGCATCGACGGCGGACAGGCGGAGTACGTCCGGGTGCCCTACGCCGACCAGGGGCTCACCAAAATCCCCGACGGCGTCACCGACCTCCAGGCCCTTCTGGTGGGCGACGTGCTGGCCACCGGCTGGTGGGCGGCGGACATCGCCGAGATCCATCCGGAGGACACAGTACTGATCATCGGTGCGGGCCCTACGGGCATCTGCACGCTGCAGTGCGTGCGGCTCAAGCACCCCAGGCGGATCATCGTCTGTGACGCGGATCCCGGCCGGCTGGACTTCGTTCGCCGGCACTACCCGGAGGTCCTCCCCACCCCGCCGGAGCAGGTGCTGGACACGGTGCGCTCCCACAGCGCCCACGGCGGCGCCGACGCGGTGCTGGAGGTGGCCGGCACGCCGGAGACCTTCCGCATGGCCTGGATGTGCGCCCGGCCCAACGCCGTGGTGACGGTGGTGGCCCTGTACGACGGCCCCCAGGTGCTGCCCCTGCCGGAGATGTACGGCAAGAACCTGACCTTCAAAACCGGCGGTGTAGACGGCTGCAAGTGCGCCGAGATCCTCTCCCGCATCGCGGCGGGCCAGCTGGACACCACGCCCCTCATCACCCACACGTTCCCGCTTGCGGACATCGAGGCCGCCTATGATCTCTTCGCCCACCGCCGGGACGGGGTGATGAAAGTCGCCATCAAACCATAACACACAGAGGAGGAACCATTATGCTGGAAGTTGGAACCAGAGCCCCGGCGTTTACGCTGCCCGACAAGAACGGCGCCCCGGTCAGTCTGTCGGATTTTCAGGGCAGAAAAGTCGTGCTCTACTTTTATCCCAGGGACAACACCCCCGGCTGCACCCGGCAGGCCTGCGCCTTTGCCCGGCGCTGCGGGGAATTGGAACGGCACAACGCCGTGGTCATCGGCATCAGCAAGGACTCCCCGGCCTCCCACCTGAAATTTGCGGAGAAGTACCAGCTGCCCTTTGTCCTGCTCTCTGACCCGGAGCACACGGTCATCGAGGCCTACGGCGCCTGGCAGGAGAAGAAGCTCTACGGCAAGGTCAGCATGGGCACGGTGCGCTGCACCTACCTGCTGGATGAGGCGGGCGTCATCCAGCGAGTGATGCCCAAGGTAAAGCCGGACACCAATGCCGACGAGATCCTGGCCTATCTGAACGGAGACGCATAGGGCCATGCAGATCATCATCTCTCCCGCCAAAAAGATGAACGTGGACACCGACAGCCTGCCCTGCCGGGGCCTGCCTGCGTTTCTCCCCCGCACGGAGCGGCTGCTCGCCGCCCTGCGGGCCATGGACAGCGCGGCCCTGAAGCGGCTCTGGAAGTGCAATGATCAGATCGCGGCGCTGAATCTCCAGCGGCTGGCGTCCATGGATCTGCGGCGGAACCTCACCCCCGCCCTCCTCTCCTATGAGGGCATCCAGTACCAGTACATGGCCCCTGCCGTCTTTACGGATGGGGAATACGACTACGTCCAGGCCCATCTGCGGATTCTGTCGGGCTTTTACGGCCTGCTGCGGCCCTTCGATGGCGTGACGCCCTACCGCCTGGAGATGCAGGCCAGGCTGGCGGTGGACGGCGCCCGGGACCTCTATGCCTTCTGGGGCGACAGCCTGGCCCGGCAGCTGCTGGAGGAGACGGACTGCATCCTGAATCTGGCCTCCAAGGAGTACAGCCTGTGCGTGTCCAAATATACGGCGCCCCCGGCCCGCCTCATCACCTGCGTGTTCGGCGAAGAGCGGAACGGCAAGGTCCTGGAAAAGGGCACTTTGTGCAAGATGGCCCGGGGCGAGATGGTGCGCTATCTGGCGGAACGCCGGATCACGGAGCCCGAGGCGGTCAAGGACTTTGACCGCCTGGATTACCGGTACGCCCCCGCGTATTCGGACGCGAACACCTATGTGTTTCTGCGGACCGGAAGGCCCGCGTAAAACCACCCATATCCCATATTCTATCAAACTGTGAAGGAGTGATCTTCGATGAAACGTGTCAGAATCCTGGCCGCGGTTTTCCTGGTGTCCCTGTTGTGTCAGAGCTTTGCGCTGGGCGCCGCGCCCGCCGCGGATGAGCGCTGGACCCGGACGGAGGACGGCGGCTATGTCACCATCCGGGTCCCGGCCGCGTCTGATCCCCAGACGGTGGACGTCTTCCAGCTGGCCGTGCGGTACGCGGATACCCAGGAGCCGGTGGCCCTGTCCAGCACATATCTGGACGGCTACCTGTTTGCCACCGTGCCGGCGTCGGAGGCGGGCCGCCCCCTGGAGGTGTTCCAGGGCACACAGCCCGTCTGGACGGACCTGGAGCAGCCGTATCTGGCGGTACAGGGCGCCAGTGAGCTGAACATCCGGGGCGTGATCTTCGGAGACAAGGCCGGGCGTCTGAAGCAGGACGCCCCCCTGACCCGGGCGGAGGCCGCCGTCATCGCCGCCCGTCTGCTGGACCTGCGGCCCTCCGGCGATCCGGGATACCGGGACGTCTCGCCGGAGGACTGGTTCTATGAGGCCGTCTCCGCCCTGAGCGCCATCAGCCTGGGCCCGGACGGCGGCCTGTTTGAGCCAGACCGGCCTGTCACCCGGGCAGAGGCCACGGTCCTGATGGCCAGACTTCTGGAGGCGGTGGGCTGGCTGGAGCTCCCACAGACAGCGGATCTGTCCGCGCTGGACCTGGCGGACGCGGAGACGATCCCCGATTGGGCGGTGGGGGCCTATCAGGCCCTTTGGTCCCGCAACCAGATCATCGCCATCTCCACCGAGCGGCCCAGCGGAGAGACCGATCCCAACGGCAACCCGGTGCTGGCGGACTACGCCGAACCGGAGCAGGCAGCCACCCGGGGCGATATGATCGAAATGATCAACCAGGCCCTGCGCTGGGTGCCGTGGTATCCCACAGAGACCGCCATCCAGCTGGGCTTCGACCGGGAGATGCCGGTGATCGACGGCTCCACCTCCACCTATCCCTACACCGAGGGCGTGTACAACGCGCTCTTCACCAACGGGACTGCCCACCCCCAGTTCCCTCAGAGCCACTCCAAGAGCTACGAATCCTACGAGCGGCTGATTGACGGCGACGTGGACGTGCTGTTCGCGGCCACCAAGGCCTCCGCCGACCTGGAGGCGCTGGCGGCGGAGCGGGGCGTGGAGCTGGAGTATATCCCCATCGCCTACGACGCCATGGTCTTTTTCACCAATGCAGAGAACTCCGTCACCGGCCTGACGCGGCAGCAGATCCAGGACATCTATGTCCGCAACGCCTACGACAACTGGAGCCAGGTGGGCGGGCCGGACGCGGCGCTGCTGCCTTACTGCCGGAACACGGACAGCGGCTCCCACGCCCTCATGGAGCGGTACTTCCTAGAGGACGGTGCCCTGTCCCTGAGCCCGGACATCCTGCAGGGCAATGTCTCCATCTCCATGTCCTCCGCCCTCACGGATGTAGCCGCGGCCCTGTCTCTGGATCCGCCGGCTTACGCCATCGGGTACAGTGTCTATGCCTATTACGACGTATATGAGGAGCTCATGGCGGATGTGACCCCCAACAAGCTGAAGCTCCTGGCCATCGACGGCGTGCAGCCCACCGATGAGACCATTGCCGACGGCACTTATCCGCTGGCCGGCTACAACTATGTGGTGCTCCGGGCGGATGAGCCGGAGAACTCCCCGGCCCGGCGGCTGGCAGAGTACATGGTCAGCGACGCGGGGCAGCAGGTGGTCTCCAACGCCGGCTTCCTGCCGCTGGCGGATTGACCGCATCCGGTCCATGGAAAGCCCCTTCTCCCGGTCGCCGGGTCTCGCATTTGGCCCCTCCAGGGGCCGCAGCAAGCACTCGCCCCACAGCGGGACGCATGGTTGATCATCAAGAAATCCAGCGGGGCGCAAGACGTTGTTGTCCCGGACCGGCGGAATGTGGACAGAACTCGCCCAGCCGATCCGGGAGCAACACGGGCAGGTTGAGCAACCGGGCCTCCGGGGGCATTTTGCCCCCGGAGGCCCGGTTGTTTCTGTCTGTGGCGAAATGTATGGCCAAACGCAAAAGCGGGAATTTGAATCGCCCAAAATTGTTATACATAGCAAGGGAAAAGACCGCTTTTCAGCTGAAAAGCGGTCTTTTTTTTGGAGCTGCTGGGCGGATTCGAACCGCCGACCTCATCCTTACCAATTATAACTAGCCTTGTTATAGCTTGTTGTGATTTGTTTTGCTTTATCTCACAAAACCGTTGGAGCGCAACGCTTTCAAGGTTTGACCCTATTGTAGTTTGGCGTAGCTTACTTTAGTTTGACCTCAACCCTTTTCGCTTGTAGCTCAATCCTTTGCTCAATCCTTTTGCAGACCATAGAAACGGCGCAAGGAGTAAATCCCTGCGCCGCTCTTTTTTACCCTTGCTGGGCTTTCAATGCGTCCCGGACTGTCTGACCGGCCCGCCGTATACTTTCCTCATTGGCATGGGCACACATCCGCAATGTAACCGCCGTGTCGCTATGGCCCAGCCGCTCCGACACGCTGACCACATCCGCCCCGCTGGTGATCGCTATGGAGGCGGAGCTGTGCCGGAGCTTGTGGGGGTGGAAATCCTTGACACCGTACCGTTGTCCGAACTTCTGAAAATACCTGGTGGGGCTTTGGGGGTGCATCGGCTCCGCTGTTCCCTCCTGGGTAAAGCACCACTTTGAAATGCAGGATTGCGCCTGTTTCTCCCGGAGCTGTTTCAGCAGGGCCAGCGTGTCCGGCCCCACATCCACCACCCGCACCTTGCCATTCTTTGGGCTTGTGGCATACACGCCCGCCGCAGCCGTGTATTGCAGATTGCGCCGCACCGTCACCGCCCCGGCCTTGAAGTCAATATCAGACCACTGGAGGCCGCAGCACTCCCCACGGCGGAGGCCGGCATCAGCAGCCAGGGAAATATATGTCTGCCATTGCAGCGGCTCCTGGGCGGCACAGGAAAGGATATAGGATAACTCCTGCACAGTATATGCCTTGTCGCTTTCCTCTTTGGGCTGTTCGTCCTTCCTGGGCGCTGGCCGTTTCACCCTCAGCATGGGGTTCATGGGAATACTGTCATCAAGAAAGGCCATTTCAAAAATGCCGTTTAGGATGTTATACAGTTTCACTGTTGTAGCATGGGCATATCCGGCCCGCTGGAAATCTATCAGCAGCTTTGAGATCATGGCCGGGGAGACCTCCACCAGCAGCACATCCCCCAGCACCGGGAGGATATGCTTGTCCAGGAACATCCGATAGCTTGACCTGGCATTTTCGGAGAATGTGGCCTCTTTGGTGGGCATAAACACCCCGTCCGCATATTGCCGGACTGTTTTCAGCTTTGCCGCCTCTGCGGCCTCCCGGGCGGCTTTCTCCCGCTCCTGGGCGCGGTTCAGGACTTCCCCATTCTTACAGGCCAGCTCAAAGGCGGCGGCCTGTTTTGCGGCCTCCCGCTCCGCTGTCCGCTTGCTCCAGCCGTCCGGCCAGTACCAGCGCGTCTTATACGGGGCATTGCCATATCCGCGGGAGACACAGATTTGAAAGAACCGGCGACCGTCCTTTGTCTCATTCAGTTTGATGCTGGCCATTATTTTTCCCCTTCTTTCGGGCATTTCTCTTTTTCAGCGAAATCAATCCCTGTTGAATCTCTATCAATGCCGCATTTTCAATAATTCTGGAGTCCAGGTTTAGCGAGTTTCCCAAGTAGCCCGTAGTATCGCTGGTATCCGTAATTTCACCCGTGACTTGTACTCTTTTTTCCTGGCTCTGGCTTCCGTCATATTTTAGATACCAGTTTATCAGGTAGATAAGCGGTGCAATCACCTCTCCTTTCGTGGCATACCCAAAATCAAATATAAGTGCATCAATCACTGCGGCGGCTTCCTGTCCAACACCCCAAGTAGCCATACTACACAACGCATTGATTGTCGATTCTGAAAGCCCTGTTGCCTGGCATATTCCTTTTGCATCGTGGGTTTTTTCATCGTAGTCACATAGCAGATAACCGCAATCACAGCCGAAAATCTTTGACATGGCGAAGATCGTCTCAATGTTATCGGGGAAAGACTCTCCGCGCTCCCACATTGAAACCGTGCTTTGTTTTGGCCTCACTCCTGTTATTTCCCCGATTTTGTCCGCCAATTCATCTTGTGTCAAGTGAACATTTTCTTTTCGCTCCTTTGCAATCCGCTTCCCTATTATTTTGCGCCGTCCCAAAATAGAAATATCATTCAATTTAATATCTCTCCTTTTATTTTTATCATTCTATTGCTATATTAGCATATACACGCCACCCTGTCAATGATAAAATAGAGACAGAACAAAGAAAGGAGGCGTAAGCCGTGGAAAACCTAACTGAAGCCGTCCGCGAGGCAAAGCGGCAGTATATGCGAGAATGGCGCAAGAAAAATCCAGAGCGTGTAAAGGAGAATAACCGTCGATACTGGGAACGGAAGGCCAAACAGTTGCAAGAAAACCGAGGTGAAAACAATGCCAAAGCGAATGATTGACCTCTCTGCCCCCTATCAGTCAATCCGGGGGGCCAGCAGAATCAGCGGATTAGCGCAAGGGTACATTCGCACCGGGTGTAAAAACGGGACAATTCCGTGTCTACGAGTAGGACAAGAATACAGAATCAATATGCCTCTTTTTCTCCAGCAGTTGGAGGCGGAGAGCACAGCAAATTTGAAAGGAGCGAACACATGAACACAAAAGAAAAGGCCCCTACCAGCGCGGCAACGCTGACAGGGGCGGCGGCGGAAATGACGGCTTGCAGGGCGTCTATTCCTATTTCTGATTGTACCACAGCGGCGGCGGGCCGTCAACGAAAAGTATCTGAGTTGCTGAACCGTGGCCGGGAGAACGCCGTCCCGCTCCGACACCTAAAGAAGTTGATGGAGACTGACGGGCGCACTGTTCGATTAATGATCCAGCAGGAGCGATTGTCCGGGATGCCGATTTGTGCCGACAACCTGACCGGCTACTATCTCCCGGCCAACGAGGCAGAGAAAGCCGCTTTTGTGAGAAGTATGAGGCACCGGGCCGGGGAAATTATGAAAACGGCAAAAGCCATTGAACAAGCTGAGGGGTGATATTGTGCCAGAGGCGAAAAGCCTATTACAGCGTCATGCTGAATACTACACAAAGAATATGGGCTTGCGGGTATTCCCATGTAATGGCAAGACACCGGCCACCTCTCACGGCTGCAAAGACGCCACCACAGACCCCGCCCAGGTTGCAGAGTGGTGGGGCGGAGGCAGTACATACAATGTCGCTATCGCCACCGGCAACGGCCTTGTGGTATTGGATGTGGACACAAACCACGATGCGGGAAAGTTTGGGGATGAAACCCTTGCAGACCTGGAACAGCAGTATTGCCCCCTCCCCGAAACCTGGACTTGTCTGACCGGCGGCGGAGGTGTTCACTATTACTTCCAGTGTGACGACCCGGCCTTGACCGTGGCAGCGGGATTTGCTCCCGGCCTGGACTATCGGGGGGCGGGCGGCTATGTGATCGCACCGCCGTCCATCCATCCAACGACCGGGCGGGCTTACGAGTGGGAGGCCAGCAGTACGCCGACAAGCATACCGCTGGCGCCTCTCCCCGACTGGCTCCACCGGCTCATGCTCCAGAGCAAAAAGGACAAGCCCAAACAGGCAAAGAGCAAAGAGGCCCCTGGCAAGGTCACAGAGGGACGGCGAAACGAGGAAATGTTCCATCTTGCCGCCTCTCTCCGGGCAAAGGGGCTGACTGTGGCGGAGATCACCGCCGCCATGATGGAGGCAAATAAGAGCCGGTGCGGCCCGCCTTTGAGTAAGCAGGAGATTGAAACCATCTGCCAAAGCACAGGGCGCTACGAGCGCGGCCCAGTTGCCGCTAATACAGACAGCGTAAAGCCCCCGGACTACTCCGACGCCGGGAACGCCGCTGTTTTTTCCCGTGTATACCAGAACGACATTATTTTTGTTGATGCCCTGGGCTGGCTATGGTGGAATGGGAAACGCTGGGAGCGGGACGACCACAAGGCCACCGCCTGGGCGCTGGAACTTTCCGAAAAGATGTTGCAGGAGGCAAAAGAGGAAAACCGGGCGGCGTTACTTCAAGTGGCCGAGGCCACGGCAAAACATGCGGAAACAGGGGCGGCGGAGGATGCCGACGCGCTGGATAAGGCGAAAGCCGATGCAGCAAGGGCGAAAGCGTATCTCACCCACGCCAAGAACAGCCGGAACGCCGTCCGCATTAAGAATATGCTGGAACTGTCTAAACCGGCCCTTGTCATCAAGGCGGACAATCTGGACGCAAGCCCATTTGACTTGAACACCCCCGCCGGCATTGTGGAATTGACCACCGGGCGGCTCCGCCCCCACGACCGGGGCGCATATTGCAGCCAGATCACGCAGATCGGGCCGGACACCAAAGGGAGCGAGATGTGGAGTGCATTTCTTGACACAATTACTTGTGGTGACGGCAGCGTGAGAGGTTTTCTGCAACTTGTAGCCGGTATGTCACTAATTGGGGCGGTTTACCAGGAGGGCATTATTATTGCCTACGGCGGCGGACGAAACGGCAAAAGCACCTATTTCAACGCCCTGGGCGCTGTCCTGGGAGACTATACCGGAAGTATCGACATTAAGGTGATAACCACCGACCGGGCCAACAATGGTGCGGCCCTTGCCACCCTGCGAGGGCGGAGGCTGGTGGTCACTGGGGAATTGGAAGAACACCAGCGGTTGAGCGTTGCGACACTAAAGCAGCTTGCCAGCACAGACCGCCTTGTGATTGAAGAAAAATTCAAGCAGCCGGAAACGGTGAAACAGACCCATACCCTTGTCCTGTTCACTAACCATCTTCCCCGTGTCGGCTCCACCGACAACGGGACATGGCGACGGCTGATCGTCGTACCGTTCAACGCCACCATACCGGCAGGGACAGGCATACAGAACTATGCCGATGTACTGGTGAAGGAGGCGGGCGGCGCTATCCTGTCATGGGCCATTGAGGGCGCGGTGAATTTTGTCCGCAACGGGTTCCGGCTCCAGATCCCCGAAGTGGTGGAAGAGGCAACCGAGGCATATAGGGAGCGGGAGGACTGGCTGACCAACTTTATCAATGAGCGGTGTATTCGGGAACCAAACGCCCGTGTGGGGGCCGCAGACCTTTACCGAGAATACAGAGAGTGGGCGGAAAGCACCGGCGATTATGTGCGGCGGCTTAACGACTTTGATACCACAATGGAGGCGGCGGGATTCCAAAAAATACGCCCAAAGAACAGAAAAGCGTGGCTGGGGTTACGGCTTGACTTGGAGGCAAAGTTCGGAAACCCTTACGCCGCAACGGTTTGAGGACTTGGGTTACGGCGGGTTACGGCTGAATACAAGCCTCCCTATAAGAAAAAGGTCATTTTTAATTTTTGAAAAGTATGTTTTTAACCGTAACCAGCCGTAACCCGCCTATGGAAAGGGGGCGAGATATATGTCTGGAAAATCTTCCCAGCGTAAAGGCGCAGACGGGGAGCGGGAACTTGCCGCCCTGCTCCGTGAGTATGGCTATCCTGTCGAGCGGGGCGGTTCTCTCTCCTTTGGTGAGGTGCCAGACTTAACCGGTCTCCCTGGTGTCCATATCGAGTGCAAGCGCGTGGAGCAGTTACGGCCTTATGACTGGATGGCCCAAGCGGAGCGGGACGCTGTGCGGTTTGGTGACGGCCTCCCCGCCGTGTTCTTCCGCCGCTCCCGCTCGCCGTGGCTGGTGGTGATGAAGCTGGGGGACTGGATGGGCCTCTATGACCGCCAGAAAACCACAGAAACCGACGAAAGAAAGGGGTGATACCCACGACACCACGCAAAGAAAAAGCCTTGCAAGCCCTACTTGTAAGCCGTACAAGGGCAGAGGCGGCAAAGGCCGCAGGGATTGGAGAAAGCACCTTGCGGGAATACATGAAAGACCCGGAGTTTTCCGCCGCATATAAGCACGCCGCCGCCTGTATTATGGACGGGGCAACAAGGCGGTTGCAGCAGAACTTGACCGCCGCTATTGACCGGCTGGCCCAGATCGTGGCCGACGATGAAGAAAACAGTATGGCGCAAATATCAGCAGCAAAGACACTGCTTGACTATGGCTTACGGTTCACCGAGTTTAACGACATTCTGAAAATGCTGGAGGAAAACAATGCGCTATGAACGACTACGGGCCAGAGTAGAGGCCGCTATAAAGACGGCGCCAGCTGGGGCCGCCATTGTCATACTCAATGATGATGGAACATGGACGGCCATATATGGCACACCACAGAAAGAGGCTACATTCCCCACAGAGGGACAAGCTACCCTCCATATCAAGGCGCACACAGCGCCAGCAACACCTATTATTGTGATTGATGTTTGAAAGGAGATTTTTACAAATGGCAGAAATGCAAGCTAAAATTGAGACCAGACAGGACACCGCCGCGAAGTTTGCGGCAAAGCTGGGGACAGATCAGCCCTCTGTCTTTGATGTAGTCAACCGCAGCAGTTACACCACCGAGGACGCATACCTTGATGCCCTGACCCTGGAAGAGATGCGACGGAATAACCCGGAGTATCAAGCCGCCCGGCGGCGTTTGAGTGTAGAATATCGTGAGCGGCAGGAACGGGAGCAGAGGGCGGCGAATGATGCCGCATATAAGGAAATCCGCTCCACAGTGCAGCTTGATGGGCTTGACCAGCGAGAAATTGACACCCAGGCGGCAGAGATGGCCCGGAGAGATTTAGCAGCGGGTAGGATTAGCGCAAGCGGCCTGGGCAAAGCCATTGAGGATTATGCAAAGCAGTTGACCGAGAAGCGCAAGGACACAAAAGCAGGAAACCAGCTTTTCAACGCTATGCTTAGAGGCCAGCGGTGAAAAGCGATAAAATGAGAACATAAAAAAGGAGACTATGAATGAACGAAACAAATATTAACTGGCTCTATGATGGCACGATGGCGACTATCAGCACCAACGACCCCCGAATTATTGGGCAGCTTGAAGCACTGGCAGACAAAGACCCCAGCGCCGCAAAGATGATACATCGGTATCACAGCGGCGGCGAGGACTGGACGGCCAAAAAGGATTGTATCTGCGTTGCATCGGAGTAAACGAGAGAGAAAGAGGGGTCGCTCGGCATGGATAAAAGCCATAAGCAAGCCCAGGAGACACGCAAGCGCAACGAGCAGGCCAGGAGAGAGCGCCACCGCCAGGAGATGGAGGAAGTCAGGGCTCAGGCCGCAGCCCTCCGCCAGATCAGGGACAGCCAGGAGGCCACGCCAGGGGAACGTCTGGAGGCTATCAAAATGCTTGAAGACATGAAGAAAAGGTATGTGATTATCTGACACAAAGACAGGGCCGGGGAGCAATCCCCGGCTCATTTTCGGGCATACCTCAATCCTTTGCTCAATCCTTTTTGTCTTTCAATGGAAATCCCAGAAAAAGTAAAAACCCGCTATCCCTTGCGGGACAACGGGTTTCAATGGAGCTGCTGGGCGGATTCGAACCGCCGACCTCATCCTTACCAAGGATGCGCTCTACCTACTGAGCTACAGCAGCATAAAATGGCGACCCGGAACGGGCTCGAACCGTCGACCTCTAGCGTGACAGGCTAGCGTTCTAACCAACTGAACTACCGGGCCATTTTGTAGGCTCGACTATTATATCAAATACAACCGAAGTTGTAAAGATGTTAATGGCAGGGGCAGAAGGATTCGAACCCTCGGCACGCGGTTTTGGAGACCGCTGCTCTACCAGCTGAGCTATACCCCTATCTCGCTTGCGGCGCTCCCGTCAGGCGATCAACCATTCTGGTGGGCCTTCAGGGATTCGAACCCGGGACCGACCGGTTATGAGCCAGCTGCTCTAACCAACTGAGCTAAAGGCCCGTATCGGCATTTCCTTCAAGAGAAGTATTGCCGCCACGCCGAGTGGCGGCAATACGTGGCTCCCCCAGTTGGACTCGAACCAACGACACCGCGGTTAACAGCCGCGTGCTCTACCGACTGAGCTATGGAGGAATGTGGCAGGCCCTTGTCTGAAACAAGAGCCTGTGTTGGCGCTACCTAT
>ENA-UOJP01001419-UOJP01001419.1-human-gut-metagenome-genome-assembly--contig:-C102-NODE-1419-length-29004-cov-4.759577_pt1 | contig 29004 bp, 29 predicted proteins | sample MGYA00242353_ERZ723900 | MGnify/ENA metagenome assembly ERZ723900
AATTAAATGAATAAATTTAAGTATATATTTTCTTAAAATAGAATATCAAAACAAACAAATAAGAAGACATCCTATCCCCAATATATAGTCTAATTAAAATTGCAATTTATCAAGGGAGGTACAGCCATGGCATTAAAAGAAGTTTATGATTATTTTCACAGCTACGACAAACAGACCTATCAAGTCGTAGCCTGCATGGGAAATGAGCCGTCTGAAAAAGATGTGAAAGATTTTGAAAGCCAATATAAAATAAAGCTTCCCGCAGAATTCAGGGAATTTACCATGTCTCCGTTAGGCGGTCTTTACATGGAGGTTCGGGAAGAAATATGGCCGCGGGCTAAACAGTATGACATAGGACCCTTCTGGTCCTTCTGCCGTGGAATAATTGTTTATGGAATCGCTGATGAAATACCGGATTTTCTGGACATACGTAAAAAAACGAAAGAGTTGCATGATGACGGCTTTACAGACTATATACCATTTTTATCCATAGTCGGAAATGGCGATGAGATATTTTGTTTTGACAAAGATAATAACATTGTCCTTCTTGATTATTATACAACAGGTGAAGCAGTACCTGTTGAGGGAACATTTTCAGATTGTTTAATGAAGCAGATTGAAGAACTGGAAGAACGGAAAAACATGAAAATTCGGGGAGAAGATAAAAGTAATTAATTCCAGCTCATTAGGATACGGAATGAAGTGAAAACCAGAACGGATGTGCATTTGATGAAAAGTCACATTGACTGTAAGAGGTGAACAAATGTTAGCTCATGAAGATTCAAGAATCCAGGACCGCAAACTGATTCTTTGGGCACGATTCCACCCGGAATTTTCTCGTAACGTATTGATTCCTGAAATAGAAGAAAACAGTATGCAATATCATGTGGATCCTCAATTGGTGGATAATTTCCGCAAATGCCGGAATGCTGAAAATTGTCTGTATTTCCTCCATGGGTACGCTTATGCAGATATTCCTGCCGGACAGGAATACGACCTGATGATGCGTATCAATAAAGGGAAAATCGAAGAAGATTCTATAATGAGGTGTAAGGCAACAGTATTATGTTTCTTCTCAGAATTCAGAACCCAGCCAATCGCTTATGCATGGCATGGATATCATGCAGACTGTCTGATACAGTTCCGCGATGGTATTCCGGATATGATTCAGGAATTATATGAAATCAATCAGAAGAAACCTATCGAGATTAGGCAGGAAATATGTTTATGCTCTGATGATACGCTTAAGGCAATAATTAATAGCTCTCCAACGGCCAATCAGTAAAAGAGAAAGGAAGATCGTGCAAATTCAAGAGACGTTAACCGCATTTTTTACAGCCGAAAATACCCGTGATTGGGAAACATATAAAACATTTCTTCATCCCGAAATCACCTGGAAGTTATACTCTGCTGAAGCAAAGACAATCCATGGCACAGAAGAGTACCTTGCATATATCACCAAAGCTTATGAAAACACAGATGTCCGTTTTACCTGTAATTTTATGGAGATATCAGCCGATAATACAAGAGTAATAGCCTATCTTATTAATGATAAAGGAGAGCGTTCCCTGGACATCTTTGATTTTAAGGATAATTTGATATTTCGGGAGTTTGAGTTTTTGTTGGACTGATTTTAATATAATAGAAGGATGGCACTTCGGGTATCAGGAGTAAGGCAGCTTTGTATTTTACCGCATTCATTTAAAGGAGACGATACTTTGAAAAAATCCCTGACTACAGCACTCGTTTTGACAGTTATAATGGCTTTTATGGAGCTGACAGGGGTACCGGCAGCATTATTGCCCGATATAAACATAGCGGATATAAATCCCATATACTTTACATTAATGACAAATTTCCTGTTTGCATTTTTTCTCTGCTGGCTTTGGAGAAATTTTGTTAATTCATCCTGGCACTTTGGGCTTGAACTTAACGGGATTTGTGGCGGATTAAAGAAGTATGGACTGCCAGCTGCCGCAGCCACAGCAGCAGTAACGGTAACGCTCATTACAGGACTCTGGCCGTTGAATAATACTCCTTCTGCTCTGCGTGTAATTATAGAAGGGATTGTTTATTACATAGGGGTTGGCATAATAGAAGAGCTCTATTTAAGGGGCCTGTTACAGAATATCATTGAAAAGTTATTAAAATCAAATAGAAATGCGGCACTGTATGCTGTTCTGTGTACATCTGCATATCCGGAAATTAACATCCCCTCTTAAAAACAGCAGAATTATATGCTATAATGGCAAAAACATACTTTTATCGGGGACAGCTTCTTATACTATGGGAGGATGGTACCAGGGGGCACAGAGATGGAAAAGGAATTAAAGTTTTATGAGAAAAAGATCCTGAATGACAAGGAGTTTCCCATTCAGCTGCATATCAACCGGGTTCATGAAAAGAGATGGTATTTTTCACCTCACTGGCATGAGCACATCGAGCTGCACTATGTGGTTTCAGGCAGGACAAAATTCCTTTTGGATCAGCAGGAAATTCCGGGAGAAAAAGGAGATCTGGTCATAGCCAACAGCAATGTGATCCATGCCGGCTACTGTTACGGAAGTCCGGTGGAGGTTCTTGTAATGATCTTTGAAATGGAAGCATTGTCGGAGGAACTGGCGGACAAGAATATCCTTTTTCAGCCCTGGATCAAGAAAGATGCGGAAATTGGGCGGATCATGCACCGGATCTATGAAGAAAATGAGAAAAAGGACATCGGCTATAAGCTGGCCTGTAAAGGTGGCCTGCTGCAGATAATCACCTATCTGTCGCGCAATTATGTACAGGAAATGCTTTCGAACAGCGACAGCTTAAAGCGCAGAAAGAAGCTGGAGCGGCTTAATACGGTAAATCAATATATTGAGCAGCATTATACGGAAGCCATCAGCAACAGGGAACTGGCGGATCTGCTCCATCTGAGTGAAGACAGATTCAACCATTTATTTAAGGAAAGCATGGGGATGCCCCCGCTTCAGTATATTAATGAAATACGTCTGAAAAAGGCCATGCATCTGTTAAAAAAGGGGGATTTTTATACCGCAGCGGAGGTAGCCGACGCGGTGGGATTTTCAGACTATAACAACTTCGGAAGGATGTTCCGGAGGTTCTATGGATGCACGCCTTTAGAAGTAACTAAAAATTAAAATCAGCAGAATCATATGTGCTTTCAGCAGAGGAATCCTATCATTCCCCTGCTGTTTTTTTTATAATGTCTTTGTCAGATCGCGGTTCCCGTGAGACTGACAGACAGGAAAGACAGTCTTTCCTATAAATAAAAGTGGAATACAAGGAGAATAAAAAAATGAAATTGGGGACTTTAACAGTAGCATTGGGAGACCTGTCATTTGATGACGCATGTAAATTTCTCTCCGAAAACGGGGTACAGATGGTGGAAATCGGATGCGGGGGCTTCCCGGGTAAGGCTCATTGTGATGCGGCAGAGCTGCTGACAGATGAGGAAAAGCGGAAAGCGTTTATGGATACCCTGAGCAAATATGGCCTGGAAATCAGCGCACTCAGCAGCCACGGCAATATGGTGCATCCTGACAAGGCCATTGCCAAATCTTTTGACGACGATTTGACAAACGCTATCCTGCTGGCTGAAAAGCTGGGGGTACCGGTGGTAAATACTTTTTCAGGATGTCCCGGAGGAAGTCCTCAGGATGCAGTGCCCAACTGGGTGACCTGCCCATGGCCGGATGACTTTTCGCAGATTCTGGAATATCAGTGGAATGAGGTTCTGATCCCGTACTGGAAGGAAAAAGCAGCATTTGCCAGAGAGCATGGGGTTCACAGAATCGCATTGGAGTTGCATCCGGGCTTCTGCGTTTATAACACGAAAACTTTGCTGCGTCTCAGGGAAGCTGTCGGACCGGAAATCGGGGCCAATTTTGATCCCAGTCATCTGATTTGGCAGGGAATGGACCCTTGTGCATGTATCCGTGAGCTTGGAAAGGCCGGGGCTTTGTACCATTTCCACGCTAAGGATACGAAGGTGGATTCCATCAATACCGCGTTGAACGGGGTACTGGATACGGAACATTATGGGAATGAGCTGAACCGTTCCTGGATTTTCCGCGCTGTGGGATACGGACATGGGGAAGAGTACTGGAGAGCAATTATTTCAGAGCTGCGTCTGGCAGGATACGACTACGCTATCAGCATCGAGCATGAAGACAGCCTGATGTCCGGCAGGGAAGGGCTGCTGAAGGCCATTCAGTTCCTGAAGAATGTGCTGATTTACGAAGATAAGGGAAATATGTTCTGGGCTTAAATAATAGAACAGGCCGGAGGGGAAATATTATGAAGCATAAAATAGCAATGGTCGGATTCGGCGGTATGGCCGGCTGGCATTACAATCTGATTAAGGATCTGGAAGATCTGGAAGTGGCCGGTATTTGGGACATTAAAGAGGAAAGGCGTGAGTATGCCGGAACCCTTTCCGTTAAAGTTTATTCAGGACTGGAGGAGCTGCTCGCAGATCCGCAGGTGGATCTGGTACTGATCGCCGCTCCTAATGACGTACATAAAAGTGTGGCCATAGCAGCTTTGGAAGCAGGGAAAAACGTGGTTTCGGAAAAGCCGGTGACACTCAGCTCCAAGGATCTGCAGGAAATGATGGATGCAGCGGAAAGAACGGGAAATTTCCTGACCGTTCATCAGAACCGCCGGTGGGACGAGGACTTTTTGACCGTAAAGAAAATTCTGGAGGAAGGAAAACTGGGGGAGGTTTTTCGGATTGAATCCAGGGTACACGGTTCCAGGGGAATTCCCGGGGACTGGCGGCAGGAAAAGGAGCATGGCGGAGGAATGGTTCTGGACTGGGGCGTTCATCTGCTGGATCAGGCGATGCTTATATATCCCGGCGTAAAACTGAACACCGTATATGCCACAGTCACACATGTGACCAATCAGCTTGTGGATGATGGGTTTAGTGCGGATCTGGGATTTGCCAACGGCGTTCACATCTTTGTGGAAGTGGGAACCAGCAATTTTATCCAGCTTCCCAGATGGTACGTGCTTGGCGCGGACGGCAGTGCGCTGATCGAGGACTGGAGCATAAACGGACGTATTGTCCGTGCAAACGGTACGGATGAGAAAGATGTGGTGCCCGTTATTACCGCTGCGGGCCTGACCAAAACCATGGCGCCCAGAAGAGAGGACAGCATCTACACGGAAGAATTACCCAAAGTATCCGGCGATATCCGGGAATTCTATCAGAACGTGATGGCCGTGCTGGAGGGGAAACAGGAAAGCCGGATCAAGCTGGACGAGGTCATGCGGGTAATGCGTCTCATGGAAGCCATTTTCGAGTCGGCAGATAAGAACCAGGTAATAAGCTTTGAAGAATAATAATCTATAGAAGAAGAGGGAAATCTTATGGAAAAAATGCCAATTGCCGCACAGGTATATTCCGTGCGGGAGGAAGCCGGCGCTGATTTTGCCGGAACAATGAAGCAGCTGAAAGCGCTGGGGTATGACGGGGTGGAGCTTGCCGGACTCTACGGAAGAACGCCTGATGAGATCAAAGGATGGCTTGATGAGGCGGGTCTGACTCCTATCGGGGCCCATGTGCCTTTTGATGAATTAGATAAGGATTTGGAGAATACGGTCAGGGCGTATCACAGCATCGGCTGCAGTTACGTGGCCATTCCCAGCATTTCAGAGGATCGCAGGTCCGGCGGCAGCAGATATGAAGAATTTCTGGCAGCGATTCCGGTGATTGCGGCGGAATGCAGAAAATACGGAATGAAGCTTCTGTATCACAATCATGGGTTCGAATTTGAGAAAACAGCAGACGGGAAAACTCCCCTGGATGAGCTTTACGCATCCCAGAGCCCGGAGGATCTGGAAACCGAGCTGGATACCTGCTGGATAAAAGTGGCGGGGGAAGATCCTTTGGCGTATCTGGAGAAATACCGGATGCGGTGTCCTCTCGTACATATTAAGGACTTCATCCAGGATGGAGAAGTGAAGCTGGTTGCCGTGGGAGACGGTGTGCAGGATATTAAGGCGATTGCGGAAAAGGCGCAGGAATGCGGCGCTCAGTGGCTTGTGGTGGAGCAGGACAGCCATATTTTCGGCAGCCCGATGGAAAATATGAAAAAAAGTATCTGCTGTCTCAGAAGTATGATGGAATAAGAAAGCAGCAGGCCGGAAAATGGAAGAAAGGATTTACAGAGCATGAAAACAATGAAAATCGGAATTGTGGGGTGTGGAGGAATCGCGAACGGAAAGCACCTTCCTGCAATAAAAAGAAACGGAAATTTTGAGGCTGTGGCGTTCTGCGATCTGATAGAGGAACGTGCGGTCAAGGCAAAGGAAGAGTATGGCACGCCTGATGCGAGAGTTTATACGGATTATCAGGAGCTGATAAAGGAGGATCTGGATGCGGTTTATGTCCTCACTCCCAATAATGCCCATGCGCCTGTCACGATTGCCGCGCTGAAGGCCGGCAAGCATGTAATGTGTGAAAAGCCCATGGCAAAAACTTATGCGGAAGCCAAAGAAATGGTGGAAACAGCCAAAGAGACAGGAAAAATCCTCACCATTGGCTACCAGAACCGTTACAGGCCGGATTCCCAGTACCTGAAACGTGCCTGCGCAAATGGCGATCTGGGTGATATTTATTATGCGAAAGCCCATGCTATCCGCAGAAGGGCCGTTCCCACCTGGGGTGTTTTTATCGACGAGGAAAAACAGGGCGGCGGACCGCTGATCGATATCGGAACCCATGCGCTGGATCTGACATTGTGGATGATGGACAATTATGAGCCTGAGTCCGTATCAGGATCCGTGTTCCGCAAGCTGGCGGATCAGACGGAGACAGGAAATGCCTGGGGAGACTGGGATCCGGAGAAGTTTACGGTGGAAGATTCCGCTTTTGGATTCATCAAGATGAAAAACGGAGCCACTATCGTGCTGGAATCCTCATGGGCCATCAACAGCCTGGATGTTGGAGAGGCACAGACCAGCCTCTGCGGTACCAAAGCCGGTGCCGATATGGCGGACGGCCTGCGTATCAACAAGGTGGAGTATGGCCGGCAGTGTGTGGAAACACCTGATTTCAGCGCAGGCGGCGTAGCCTTTTTTGACGGGGCTGCGGAGAAGGCTGATGATGTGGAACAGAGGATCTTTTACAACGCTGTTGTGAACGGAGAACCCCTTACGGTCAAGCCCGAGCAGGCACTTGTCGTAACACAGATTCTGGAAGCGATATATGAAGCGGCTAAGAGCGGAAAAACAGTATATTTTGAGTAAATAATCAGGATAAAGGGACTGCGGACGGGAGGCAGAATAATGGAATTAGGAATTATATCATGGATAGAAGAGGAAAACTTCCGGAAAGCGAAGGAGCTTGGCCTTTCCTTTGTGGAACTGGATGTAAACGACAGGGCTGAGGAGTTTTTATCGCATCTGGATCAGGTCATCAGCTTCAGCAAGGCGTATGAAATGCCTGTGGGAGCCATGGGCCGCTGGGGAAGCGACCGGATCAGCAAGGACGGCATCCGGCAGGAAGAGCTGGAGCTGGAATACAGGTTGATAGACGCGGCATCCCGCCTGGAATGCGGTGTGTATATTACGGGCTGTAATTATGTGGAAGAGCTTTCCTATTATGAGAACTGCAGCTTCGCCATCGCGTATTTTGAAAAGCTGATCGCCCGCGGCAAGGAAAAGGGAGTAAAAATCGCGGTTTATAACTGCCGTTGGAACAATTTTGTAAATAATCCCATGGCATATACCGTGATTCATGGCTATCTGAAGGATTTGTATATCAAGTATGATACTTCCCATTGTATCTATGACGGAGGGGACTATCTTCAGGAGACAAAGGACTGGGGAGATCGTTTTATACATGTGCATCTGAAGGGATCCCTTGTGATTGGCGGAAAACGGTTTGACGATCCGCCTGCGGGGATGGATCAGACGAACTGGGGGGCTTTCCTTTCCGCCCTGTATGCCAAAGGATACAATGGCAGGCTGAGCATAGAGCCGCATTCGGAAACCTGGAAGGGTGAGCTTGGAGATAAGGGCGTTGACTTTACAATTAAATATTTCCGGGGACTGATATTGTAGAAGGTTGGAAATAAGAGGAAAAAAGGATGTGGCTGCCGAAGGGGATTTCGGCAGCCGTGTTTTTTAAAGTTGAAAACTATTAAAATAGTGGAGGATAGAATAAAAGTTTATGAGGAAAATGGATGAGAAAGGGTATTTGATTTTGGAATAGCATAAAAATCAGCCTGGAATACATGATTTACTGCGTTTTCTTTCGAAGTCACCCGCAAAAACCATACCGTGTTCAGACTGCCGGTATCATATTGCTCCGTTATTATCTCTGCTTTAAAGTCTTCTGTATTATACTTCATAACTATATGACTTCCCTTTCTGGAAAAAACAGCACCATCTTCCAATAGTTTTATTTCTTCTTTTCCGCAAAAGTTTTCACACAAAACACCAGGATCATCCAATGCAAGACTATCATATAGAGTCAATGTATCTGTTTCTATATTATGCTGCAAACATCTTACCAAAGACTGAATGCCGTTTTCCTTCCCTCCATAACAAGCGCTTATATCAAGTTGGAAAAAAGGATTCGCACCCTTTGTCCTGACTCGCAAATCCTTAGCGCTGCATGTGCTGCCTATCATTTGTAAATGTCCATTTACAATAGGTACATTGTGACTTCGGGAACTGACAGCCAGAAAATCATATCTTTTTTCACTGAAATAATCTGCATTATATTTTTGCCCGCCTAAATCACAGAGGCAACTCATGCCATCCGAGTAAAGGATAAAAGAACCGCAGTCATTATGTCCGTGACTGAATTGTTCATAGCCTTCATATCCCGTATTTCCTCCGGAACCGTTTTGGCCACCTTTTGCTGCTAAAGCCAGATGTTTCCCTCGGGATAAATACCATTGGGCATCTTCAAACCATTTCACTGACGTTTCTTGTTCTATATTTACTAACTGGGGCTTTTCTGTATGAGAGACCTTTGTCCAAAGAATATCTCGCAGTGCAATACAATATTTATCACCCACATCATTTAAAATATCCGCTGCTGCCGGAGGTATTTCGGCACCGGTTTTCTCATGCAGATATTGAGAGATTCCCAGATAACACCTCTGATCATCTGAACAGTCTGAAAAATTTACTGACTGATTTCCTGAAACATAATACCAGCTTTGTGCCCTGGCAATTTTCGCGAGTTTTGGTTCCCAACGGAATAAGTCTAACTGTCCTTCTGTACGTTCATAAAGCAATTCCGAAAAGCATGTAAACATCCCGAAGCCATAGGAAAAATATCCAGCCCCCTCCAAACACACCCCGTCCTCGCCAAAGGAGGATAAATAAATATCGATGCATTTCAAGGATCTTAATAAAATCTGACGGAGTTTCGGGCCATCCGAAAGCAGCTGCAATGCGGCTCCTGCAATACAACTCGGACAAACCGAAGCCCAGTTATTAGGAAAATGTTCAAAGAAGAATTTGCGCTCCTGATCCAGCCATGTATTAAGCACACGCCTTTGGACATTCAACTTGATCTGCTCCTTAATCTGATAAGGAAGCCTTTCTCCAAGTAATGCCATTACTTCAGTTAAAGCGTATGCCGTATCACAAGAACACAGATCCAATTGATTATAGTACATTGAGAATGGGATTTCTTCATGACTGTATCCAAAAAAATGAGGAGGAATTGTCCAGAATGGTTCACTGCATATTTGCCATATGTCTTCGTTCAGTGCATGAAGCCATTCTTCCTTTTCTGGTTCCGCCCATGCAAGTATGGAAAAGATAATCAAACGACGGCGACGGTTAAAATAAGATGCTTCATAATGTATCCTTTCTCCATTTTTCCAATATTCACTGAAGGAATCATAGTCCAGAAGGGGGATTTCCTCTTTCAGGTATTCCAACCCTCGTACACGTAATTGTTTAATCTGCCTGATAGCGAACGGATTATCTATTACATCCCGGGGGTGTTTATTTCTTGGAAATAACTTTTCAGTACTACATATTTTTATATTCGTTAAATCTAGATTACTAAACATAGATACCTCTCTTATTATTTCGTGTTCTTTATCCTTTTATGGAGCCAATCATTACACCTTTTACAAAGTATTTTTGTATAAACGGATATACCATTAGTATAGGAATCATTGTTACCACGATTAATGCATACTTGATTGTGCCAGCCATCTCTGAAAGCCGCATTTGAAGTTCTGGATCTGTTATCGTTGAAGGATCGATCTGATCAGCCATTAATATAGAGCGAAGGAACAGGGTCAGCGGATATAAACTCTTATCATGTAAATAAATCATGGCATTAAAATAGGAATTCCAATGCCCGACACCATAGAACAAAACAAGCACGGCTATAACTGCTTTTGACAAGGGAATAATTATTTTAATAAAATAAGTAAAATCAGAACATCCGTCCATCTGTGAAGCTTCCAAAAGATCTGCTGGTATAGTATTTATAATAAACGTACGGGCGACAATCAGATTATAGGCACTTATCAGACCGGGTAAAAGCATACACCACACGGTATTGAGTATATGCAGTTTCTGTATCAGCAGATAATTTGTAATAATCCCCCCATCAAAAAACATGGTAAAGGTAAATATCAGCATAATGGCATTTCTTCCAGGCAGATCATGCCTTGAAAGGCAGTATGCAGCTGTGATTGTGGTGGCAACATTTATTATGGTTCCAATTACTGTATAAAAAACCGTATTCCTAAATCCTACCCATACATTTGGTGTGTTAAATACCGTTTTATAACCCTGAAAACTGATATCTACAGGAAAAAGTACTACTTTTCCGCTTTGTACTGCCGCACCTGAAGAAATGGATGCACTCAATACAAAAATACAGGGATATAAAACCATAATAAAAAATGCAGTCAGTAAGAGTGTAACAACGACATAAAAAATTTTGTCATTTAAACTAAAGTTTCTGAATTTTTTCATTCAAATTATCTCCTCTAAAAGATGCCGCTGCCATTCAGTTTCTTGCTTCCCCAATTTGCAATTAATAATAAGATGAAATTAATTACGGAATTAAACATACTTATGGCTGTAGAGAAAGAAAAATCGGATAATCCAGAAGCAAGGCCTACTTTATAAACATATGTAGATACAATTTCACTGTAGTTTAAATTCAAATTATTCTGCATCAGCAGAACCTTTTCAAAGCCTATGTTCATAATATTTCCTACTGCCAATATCAGCATAATACTTGCTGTGGGCAGAATTGCAGGGATGTCGATGAAAAACATCCGCTGCAGCCTGCTGGCACCATCAATTTCTGCTGCTTCATGCAATTCCTGATCAACACCCGCCAAAGCCGCAATATAAATGATTGCGCTGTAGCCGGTGGTCTGCCATACACCTGACCATACATAGATATGTTTAAACATTTCTCCTTTAGCCAATATATTCGGTGCAGTGTTTTTGGTAAATAGAGAATACAGGCTTCCATATAACCCATATCGGTTATTCAGGAGTGAGAACAAGAGTCCTACCATTACCACTGATGAGATAAAATATGGGATATAGGTAACCGTCTGTATTATTTTTTTATATTTTTTCCCCATCATTGCATTTAAAAATAATGCAAAAATAATGGGAATTGGGAAGGAAACTGCCAGTCCATACAGTGATAAAGTCAATGTGTTTTTCATTATAACCGGAAATTTATAAGAGGTAAGAAATTTAATAAAATTTTTAAAGCCTACCCATTCACTTCCAATGATACCATCTTTAGGATGATAATCTTTGAATGCAATTATTAACCCTCCCATTGGAGCATAAGCGAATACCACAATATAAACCAGAGGAATCAATAGCAATAGATAAAGCTGCCATCTGGCCCCGATTTTCTTCCACAATGATTTCTGAACAACTGCACTTTTTGTCCTTTTTGCCATAATATCTTCCTCATTAAGTAAAATGCCTGAAACAAAGGGATTGCCATTCTTTTATAATCAAAGGCAATCCCTTCCTTAACGTTACTGCTGACGTTCGTAAGCCGTTTGTGCATTATCCAGCCATTCCTGAAGTCCCATACTATCCAGTTCCTCCAAATAACTGTCCCATCCGGTATCAATATTTCTGGTTCCTGTAATGAATTCTGCCATTGCCTGATTCACAAAGGATGGAATGTTTGTCAAGGCTTCCTGAATAGTTCCAGCCTCTTCTTCATTGTAATGGACAATAGGCAATGTATTTTCTGGATGTGCCGGATAATACCATTCCAACTGCTGTGGATTCAAATAGGTAGGATCGTCAGCAGCGGGGGCTTCTTCCGCCTTGGATCCAACGGAATCCTGCATGGAAACGGAATAATAGGAAGGACCAATAGTTCTCCATGTTGCATTGGAAGGACTCCCCCAGAAATCACCTGTCTGGACATATTTAATCTCATGTCCATAAACCTCTGAGGATTTCCTGCATTCTTCAGGATCCGTAGTATAATACTTATCCTCCGCAGAATTAAATACAAACAGCGTAGTATCATAACTGTAAAAATTATCAATAAACTTAATGGCAAGATCCAATTTGTCAGTATAAGCAACTCCATCGGGGCCTTCCAGTGGCTTAATCAGTTTCATTTCCAGATAATTTTTATTTGTTTTTGCTTCCGGCCAGTTGGAAAGAGAACCTGCAGACACCAGCCCTACAACATTATCCGGCTCATTCAGCGTAGCTTTAAAAATAGTTGTATCATCAGTGAATACGCCTGCGGAAAGAAGATTTTCATCATACAGATCCTTTAAATAAATCAAACCATTTTTCCATTCTTCTGTTGCAAATGGGGCAATTACGGTACTTCCATCCTCGGATATGGATAATCCACCATTCTGGGTTCCGCCGTTCCAAAAAATAAAGGAATTCATCAAAGATGCAAGAACATTTTCACCAAAGGCGCCGCTTTGATAACCATAAACTCCTATTTCATCCTGTTTCCCATTTCCATTAGGATCGTTATCTCTGAATTGAATCAGCACATTCTTTAATTCCTCTGTCGTTGTGGGCACTTCCAATCCTAGCGTATCAATCCATTTTTGATTAATAAATAATTTATTAGGTGCCTGATTCCAAACGCTTGGCTGGAATCTGGAAAAGCTATACATCTTTCCATCAGACATTATTTGTGCGTTCTCCATGACGGCCTTATCCTTTTCGTCAATTGCACAGTAATTGGGCATTTTGGATGTGTCATGGGAAATATCTGTTATATCCAGAAAAATTCCATCGGTTCCGTATTGCTGAATCATTTCTGATGTCAATATCCCGTCTACAAATAATACATCAGGCATATCTTCCCCGGAAGCAACCATCAGTGAAATTTTGGTACGGCATTCATCCGCATCCTCCGGCAGTTCATAAATATCAATAGTAATTCCCATAGTTTCTTCCACATATTGAGTAAGAAGATTATCCTTATAATCGGTAATCATACTATTTGTCTGTATACCCACTGTTATGGTATTGTCGGTATCTGATGGCTTTATACTGCCTTCTTCCCTGGACGCAGCAGACTCTACCCCCGAGCTGGTTTCCGGTGAAACTGGTGCCGGTGATTTTCCACAGCCTGAAAGTACCCCCATTCCCATCAGGAATGTCAATCCGATAGCTGCTAAACGTTTTGTTTTCATTTTCATAGACCTGCTCCCTTCTCTTCTTTGAAATATAATGGTAAATCACTCACTGTAAAAATTACACTGGTAACTGAGTTAATTAAATGATAGCAATACAAAGATTATTTTGAAAGTAACAATCTATCCGTTTCTATCTCATTAAGTATGATAAAATACTCACAATTTTTCTTTTTTATCTCATTTTTTCCAGATTAAGGCTGGGCACTTGCTATTCTAAAAATGGTATTATATTATAAAAAATATTCCTGGTCTTTCCCAATAAAATGTTTCATTTTTACAGATAGAATGATATCGGAGGTAAGGTTATGAAATTTAAAAAAATTCTTGGCCGTTATATTATCAGATATTTTATAGCCTTTCTTATCATTTATGTGAGCAATATTTTAATTACTAATGTAGCGCAGAATAACATTCGAAACTATATTCTCGAAAAAATCCGTGCAGAAAATCAGGAAGGGTTGGGCGCCATCGAAAATATGGTTTCCAAAATGGAATTGATAGACAGTATGTTATTGCTGGATCCGGAATTTTCTTCCCTTATATTTAAAAAACAATTGGAACGTTCTGATGTTTTGAATCTGGCAGCCCTAAACCAAAAAGATAAAGATATTAAAAACCTTGTGGATTTTATTCCCTTTTTTTTCTCAATATCAAAAAATAACGAAATGTTTGTTTCCACGGATCAATGTTCCATGAATTTTGACTGGTATTATCCCCGAATGCTATATGCAGAAAAAAGCGGAACAGACCTATCTAATTCGGCGTTGTTCAAGGAATATCTTTTTAAGCAATATACAAACGGTAATTTTTATATAGAATTGGACAAAATAACATTTGTTATAAATAACAAGAACAAAGTAATTGAACATCCTGTTCTTTATCTTGAAAACTGTAACCTTATGAGGGGATTGCATATTTATTTGACCTGTTTTGTAATAGATCCCAATGATATTGTCGAATCAATCATATCTAAAGACTTAAATGCTACAGAATTTCTCACTTTAATAAATAAAAACAGCAATGAACCGTTACTGTCTTATGGTAATATTCCAGAGAATATTTTATCCGATACTACCCCTACTCCATGGAATCAATCTTATAGCGGCACTTATATAGTACGGAATGAAAGTAATGAATATATACTGATTTCCGGCCTTTCTGCCAGCTATGTAGAAAAACAGATGCAACAGGTACATTTCATATTGAATATTTATCTGATTGGAGGAATCCTGCTGGTTCTTTTCCTGTCTTTTATACTTGGTTTCAAAAATTATAAGAATATTGAAAACGTGATAATGGTATTACCGTCGGCTGATTTATTCAAATTAAAAAAAGAGAGGAATGAATTTCAATATGTCCGACAGAATATTGAATATTTGAAACAAAAGGATTGTGATAACCTGGTTAAAATTAATGAACTGATCACCCGGAATAAAGGAATTCTGCTGGAACATTTTCTGCTGAATGGAGTATCTTCTCCAACGGAATTACAGAGATTTGCGCATAATTTTGGCAGGGAACCCGAATTTTTTTGTGTTGCCATTGTACGGATAGAAGAAATCGGTGAGCAAATTTCAGACCTGGCTATATTAAGCCTTCTTGAGATATTTGAAAGCGAGTATAATAATACATATTTTCATACACATAGCGGAATATCTGATGAACTGTTTTTAATAGAACTGGCAGCTAATGATGTGCCGAATGTGGAACCTGTCAAAAAAGTTTTTCAGGATGCTATTGACGAACTTATCGATCAATATGATCTGGTACTTCATGTTGCAATTAGTTCTATCGGTACAAATCTGAAAAATATTAATCAGTGCTATGAACAAGCCCGACAGATTGTGGAACTACAAAATTTAGATGAAAATGTGTCACGAGTAGTTTCCTATTCCATTGAATCAAATGCATCTTATCAGAATCCTGTAAATATCGAATTCATTAACCGTTTTTATAATTTACTGAAAACGGGCCAGCTCCAGGAACTCTATGCTATGTTGAGCAAGATAGCAAATTTTTATCACAGATGGCCTTACCAATATGAATTACAAAAAGAACAGGTTTATTTTTCCCTGAAAAATTTATTTTACTCCACTTGGCTTCAAATTGATGAACAACATATTGAGTCTCCCTTTTTTAAACAGATTTTTTATAAGGATATCAGTTGTGATGATTTGATAGAGCAATTTAAAAAAGAATGTAAAGAACTTACAGAATTTCTGAATAAAAAAAGAAAAAGTAAAAACATTGAGTTGAAAGAAAAAATTATTGAGTATATTAACTGTAATTATAATGATTATAACTTATCTGCCTATTCTGCAAGCAAAGATATGGGAATAACGGAAAAATATCTTTATACTTTCCTGAAGGAACAAACAGGAATAACATTTGCCGCATACCTTATGAATGTCCGCCTGGAACATGCTAAATGTTTATTAAGAACTACAAATTACAATAATGCACAAATTGCAGAATTAACCGGTTTTGGATCAGAGAACACCATGTACCGCAATTTTAAACGTTACATCGGGATGACCCCTAAAAAATATAAAGAAACCTTTGAATAAAAATTTTTACTAATGAAATTGACCCGTAGCCCTTATCGGCTATATCATTATCAGACTGAGAGGAGTGTAGTTGATGAAGTATGAAGAGTGTGCAATCGGAAAGAAAGATGGAAAGTTAGCGGGAGTGAATAATGTAGGCTTGGATATGCAGGAAAGGGACCGCCGGGTCGCATGTGGTATCAAGGATCTGCATTGCCATATTATGGAATCGTATGCGTTGTGTCCGACTCAGGATTTTCGGCAGCCGTGTGCACAGAATGCGGATCAGATCACAAGAATCCTTCAGACCTGTGGGCTGGAAGCGCTGTGCATTCCGGCAATTACATTGTATGAAGAACCGGATTTCGCCTGCAACGCTCTGAGTCTGTATGCAAAATTACTTTTACCGGAGCGCATCTATGCGCTGGCTGGATTGAGACGATATCTGAACAGGGAAGATAACAGGGATATGCTGAAACAGGCTAAAAGGCTTATAGCTGCAGGCTTTGACGGATTTAAAATGATCTGTAAGCCAAATGTCAGAAGAAAGTTTAAACTGTCCATAGACGATGAGATATTTGATCCTTTTTATGAGGAAGCAGAAAAAGAACAGTGGCCAATCCTGTTCCATGTCGGAGATCCCGCCAGCTTCTGGGACCGCGAAAAAGTGCCGGGATGGGCGCGGGAAAACGATTGGTATTATGGGGAGGAGCGTAATATACCTTCCTATGAAGATCTGTACCGCGAGGCAGAAGCTGTGCTGAAGCGCTATCCGGGACTGAGGATTACTTTTGCTCACTTTTTCTTTACCTCGGAACGGCTGGATTATGCTGCCAGGCTGTTTGATACTTATCCGAACATCTGCTTTGACGTTACGCCCGGTACCGAAATGTATCTGGATTTTGCGGCCAGGCCGAAGGAGACAACGGAGTTCTTCCAACGTTATCGGGAGAGGTTTCTGTTCGGTACGGATAACGCGGTACAGGCCGGAGAACCGGCAGTTGTCGAAGTAAATCTTCAGGAGAGCATGGAAAAAATCTCCTGGATGCGCCGATTCTTCGAAACAGAGGAGGAGATGGAGGTTGATGGTTTTAGAGTCAGAGGAATCGCACTGGATCCTGAGACACTGGAGTGCTTGTATCGGAAGAATTTTGATCGTTTCTTTCATTATAGGGCGCCGGCAGCAGTGGACAAAGAGGCAGCCGTTGGACTGATGCGGGAAATGTCGGAACAGATGAAATGTGAATCGGATGAGGCACAAAAAACGAAGGAACTTTTGATGGAACTGGAGAGTATTTTTCAAAATTTCTGAATTGTTTGATTTATATTTTAATAGATAAATTGTATTTAAAAGGAAGATCCTGTAATGAGGACTTCCTTTTTGTAATGGGAAAATCAGACTTTCACCGGATTCCCCAAAAGTAACTCGAATAATTGTGGGGATAAAAAACAGGCAGACAAGCCCTAATACTTCAAGATTAGGGGGCAGAAGGTTCTGATTTTATCTGCACGCAGCGCCTATGAACAGCGGATTGAGGGACTTGATCCGGGGGCAAATGACTTATCTGGTTAAACCGTTTGATTTCGGGGAGCTTGAAGCCCGCGTCCGTTCTCTTCTGCGCAGTGATTTCCGCGTCGGATACCTCTGTTGCCCGTTTGATGCATAATCGGACTCCGTTTCATTCTATTGCTTGTTTCCTGTTCGTTTTGGTTATAATATATTGATATAGTCATTGGATGGAGGATTTGCCTATGTCACAGCCAGAGCATGTATATATAGCGATTGACTCAAAGTCATTTTACGCATCCGTTGAGTGCCGGGAAAGGCAGCTCGATCCTCTTACCACGAACCTGGTGGTGGCGGATCCAAGCCGTACCGAGAAAACCATATGCCTGGCCGTATCGTCGGCCCTCAAAGCCTATGGGATACCGGGAAGGCCCAGATTGTTTGAAGTAGTCCAAAAAGTGAAAGAGACTAACATACAAAGACAGCATTTGGCTCCGGGCCTTAAATTTACAGGATCTTCCTGTAATGCAGAGGAGTTAAAAAGCTCTCCCGAGCTGGCGGTTGCATATATTACGGCCCCGCCACGAATGGCGTTATATATGGACTACAGCACAAAAATTTATAACATTTACCTTAAGTATGTAGCAATGGAGGATATCCATGTTTATTCCATTGATGAAGTATTTATTGATGTAACGCAGTATCTGAATACCTACAGGCTTTCTGCCCGTGAATTAGCGGTAAAAATGATTCAGGATGTATACCAGTCCACCGGAATCGTATCCACGGCCGGAATCGGGACAAATCTTTATTTATGTAAGGTTGCCATGGATATTGTTGCAAAGCATATGCCGCCGGATCAAAACGGCACTAGGATTGCGGAGCTGGATGAAATATCCTACCGGCAGCTTCTTTGGAACCATCGCCCGCTCATCGATTTTTGGAGGGTGGGAAGAGGATATGCCAGGAAACTGGAGGCAAACGGCCTGTATACCATGGGGGATATCGCAAGGTGCTCCATCGGCAGGCCTAATGATTATTATAATGAAGACCTGCTCTATAATCTGTTCGGAGTAAATGCGGAGCTGCTGATTGACCATGCATGGGGATGGGAACCTTGTACAATGGCCGACATCAGGGCATATAAGCCAACTACGAACAGTACCGGATCCGGCCAGGTCCTGCAGTGTCCCTATGATTATAAAAAGGCAAGGCTTATCGTACAGGAAATGACCGACAGGCTGGTTCTGGATCTGGTGGATAAAGGCCTTGTAACGGATCAGATAGTCCTTACGATAGGATATGATATAGAAAACCTGAAAGACCCGGACAGAAGGAGGCTTTACAAGGGTGAAGTTGTGACGGACCGCTATGGGCGCCGGATCCCCAAGCATGCCCATGGCACTGCCAATATTTCACGCCGGACTTCTTCCACGATGCTGATTATGGATGCCGTCCTGGATTTGTATGATAAAATAATAGATAAAAACCTGCTGGTCAGAAGAGTTTATGTCACCGCGAACCATGTTGCCGAGGAAACCGCGGCAGAAGAGACGCAGACATTTGAACAGCTGGATCTTTTTACCGACTACAGCGCTCTGGAAAAAAAGAAAGAGGAAGAAGAGGCAAAGCTCAAACGGGAAAAACAGATGCAGCAGGCAATGCTTGCTATCCAGAAAAAATACGGGAAAAATGCTATTTTAAAAGGTATGAATTTAGAAGAGGGGGCTATGGCCAGGGAACGCAATGATCAAATCGGCGGGCATAAGGCATAACCGGACAGGAAGGATTATTATGGTAAAGAATGTTCTATATAAGCTGAAAGGTTTAATAGCTGTTTATATTATTATGGGACTGGTGTCTCAGTTAATGAATGTGTTTAGTATCGTTTACTTTTAAAGAATAATCGATATATTATCAGAGATAAAAAATAGGGCCGATATTACTGACTACATCAGTATTCCATTGCTGCTATATGCTATTACAACAATTGCATGCTGTATTTTAAACTATGCAGATAACTATCCTTCGACAAAAATAGAAAATAGAATCTAAATCGACTGAAAGGAGGGACAGGGTTTGGAAAATAAAAATTCAGATATCCATAGGTATGATGATATCATTCAGCTTCCCCACCACGTTTCAAAAACACATCCTCAGATGCCTGTATCCGACAGGGCGGCACAATTTGCCCCCTTTGCCGCGCTGACCGGCCATGATGCGGCCATCCGGGAAACGGCGCGCTTCACTGAGGAAAAAGCGGAATTGGATGAAAATGCGAAAATGATAATAGATGAAAAACTCAGATTCGTACAGGAAACGCTGTCTGACCGGCCGGAGGTTACCGTCACTTATTTTAAGCCGGATGAAAAAAAGGCGGGAGGAAAATATATTACGGTCAGCGGCAGCGTAAAGAAAATAGATATGTATAAGGGGCTTATTATAATGATGGATGACATCAATATACCTTTTGAGGATATCTATGATATAGAAGGGGAAATATTTGGTAATAGAGATTATGAGATCCTATAAGACACTGCCAGGCAGAGCTTACATACCGTGCTCTTTCTATTAGCATATGCCCTAAGCTGCATGTTTTTGTCAGCTTAAGATTACATATCTCACGTTTGCTTATAAGGAACACACGATACATTATATAGGATTTGACTGTGTATGGCAGCGAAGTATCCCTGATATGATCTCCATTGTAAAAGAGAGAATGATTGTGATATGATAATAGAAAGAAACCAAATACCCTTTACAAATTACAGGGCAGGCAGCAAAAGAAGAAAAAAATAGATCAAGAGTTATATGTATAAAAAGCAAAGGAGAAGCTATGACTGAGACATACTGTGATATCTGCGGGAAAAAGTGTGTAGTTAAGCCATATGATATGATAAGCGGGAAAGAGAATGGTGAATGGAAATGCATGAGAGTGGATGTCTGTGATCCATGTATGGATAAGCTGCAGGAACTGCATGGGGAGCTGGAAGGGCAGTTTCTTCACAGCAAAGGGAAGGTTAATGTAGTATGTGAGTAAAACGGCAGATATGCTGTTTATTTAGAGTTCTTGTAACGATAATGTTATCAGTAAATTTCTACTGAATTTAGAAGTGTCCGGTGCAATTTGTAATGTTATTGCAGGAATTTTATATGTTGCGCTGGCTTTAGCAGGAATAACATTGCTTTTGCAAAAAAATTTTAAAAGTGGATATGCCTGAAATGAGAATACCGCGATTTAAAGTAATGGGCGTCTGGCTGATAGCCGCTGTCCTTATGCCTGCATTGGTGTTGCTGATTTCTATATTAACCGGTGGAGATTTTGGTATTGAAGCGTCGGTTATTTCTATTTTTGTATATCTGATTTTTTTTTGGCAGTTTATTTATTAAAGAAAAAGAGGAAATAGAGTTTCGAAAAACGAAAGTATGAGGAATAGCAAATGGGATTAGAATTGAAAACTGTAATTTTAGAGTGTAGCCATATTCACAATCTGAGTAGTTTTTATTCGGAATTTTTGGGATGGCCCATTGTATTTAAAGAAGAAAATTTCATAAGAATACAGTCTCCTGAAAGCGATATGGGAATTGCAGTTCAATATGCAGAAGATTATATTGCTCCTGTTTGGCCATCAGAAGCAGAAAAACAACAAATGATGGTACATTTAGATTTTGGAGTACAGGATAAGAACGAGTTAGTGGAATGGGTGGACAGAGCTATCAAATTGGGTGCAAAACCTGCAGAAATGCAGTTTGGTAATGGTGAGTGGATTACTATGATTGATCCTGCAGGGCATCCGTTCTGTATTGTGGTTTGGGAGTAATAACTTCAGGTATATCATGAAAGTGAGGGAAAAATCGCAATTGTGAGGGAAACTATATGATTATGACTTATCGTTACAGCTAAATCAGATACAAGTGCCTTTAGGAATAAAATTATTCCTAAAAAAATCACTTATCAGGCATTAATGAAAATGCTTGATGGTAATTGGAATGAAATTGCTCCCGACGATATTACCGATATATAGATCGAAAAGAAAGATATTTCTGTGCTCTATGAGATGGCATTGCGTGCTTTTAAGCCTGATTATGAGAAGTACGGAGTATATCCGCCGCTGCTTAAAGCCGAAAATAAAAGTTTTTTACCACTCATTATGTTCGGTAAGGTGATTCTTGCCGATGACCAAGAGTTAGGCGGAATTTTCGCGGTAGCGATGGGGAAAAAGGAGAGTTGGGTTCTATCTTAGACTTTATAGGAGATTATAAAATAAAGATCAGCAAGGTATATTAAGCTGTTCTTATTATATACTTCCATGGATAATTAGGGGGTACAAATGAAATTTTACATTGCTTCAAGTCTTAAAAATTATAAACAGGTACGTGATCTTTCACTTTTGCTGAAAAATGCCGGTTGGGAGCATACGTATGACTGGACATTAAACTGCCCGGTGGAAAAAACAGATGCAGAGACGCTGAAATCTATTGGAGAAAAAGAGTATGAAGGGATAAAAAAGTCGGATATTGTAATAATATTGACGCCGCAGGGCAGAGGTACCCATACGGAATTCGGTATGGCAATCGCACTGAATAAAAAGGTCTGCTTATGTCACCATGATGATACCTACTTTAAATGTGATGACAATACATCAACATTTTATTGGCTTCCACAAGTAAAACGGCTTATCGGGAATACAGAAGATATCGCGGATGAGCTGCTAAAAATACAGTAAGAATAGGAGAATGCTTTTGTGGAATTATATACAGAGAGACTGTTCCTGCGCACCATTACGGAAGAGGATGCAGAGGTAGTGAGGGCTTTTGGAAAAGATGAATTTGCATCAGATGAAGATGCACGAAATTGGATTCGCTGGGTAAAAGCTAAAAATGAAGAGGGCAGGCTGATCGTCAATTTTTATATCTGGCTGAAAGATACAAACCAATGTATTGGACGTGTATACATCCATAGTAAGCCGGAACTGAACCGGGAAGTTGAAATTGGCTATGGTATCTCTGAAGAATATCGTAATAATGGTTATGCAGCCGAGGCTGCCAAAGCTGCTGTACGTTATGCTTTTGAAGAAAACGGACAGAATATTTTAGTGGCGATTGTAAAACCTGAAAATATAGCTTCACGCTGTGTGATAGAAAGACTTGGATTCTCCAATAACGGTGTCCGTACAGTGCCTGATGAAAATGGTAAAATGTGTGAATTTGATTATTTTCAGCTCCATAGGGAGGAATGGCTGACGTTTGCGTAATAAGCGTTTTCCTGATTTGCCTTCCAGTTACTGTTACGGTGGCTTTAGACGCATTGTGCGGCATGTGATTTAAGTTGATTTTAAGGAGGAACAAAGAGAAATATGAAATATTTTTTAATAGAAGGAATTGTCACGCATCCGGAAAAGATAACGGAAGACATGATGAAGGAACACCAGGAATACACCGGTGGCCTGATGAAGGAAGGGAAAGTTCTTTTTTCATCTTTAAAAAACGATATGAGTACTTCTGTGACTGTAGTTAAGGCTGAGGATGAAAAAGTAGTCTGGAAATTTTATAAAAAAGAACCTTTATACCAAAAGATACCTTTTGGGCCTTGCTGATTCCAGGTCTGGTAACGAATGGATTCAACATTCTGCTTATGAAATCCTATTTTGCCTCCAGTATCCCGGATGAGATAATGGAAGCGGCGTATATTGACGGAGCCTCCGAGACTCAGACCTTTTTGAGGATAGCGGTTCCGCTTGCAAAGCCGATTATCGCTACCATTGGTTTGTTTTCCGGTATAGCCTACTGGAATGACTGGAGTAATGGGTATGTGTATTTGAATAAGCGTCAGGATCTGTTTTCCATACAAAACCTGCTGAACCGGATTGTGCAGAATATCCAATATCTGACCCAGTCCAGCGATTCAAATGCTGCTGCTCTGCTGGCAGACCTGCCTACGGTTTCGGTACGTATGGCTATGGCAATTGCGGGGGTACTTCCGGTACTCATAATTTATCCTTTTGTACAAAATAATTTTGTAAAAGGAATCACCCTCGGCGGAATAAAGGGGTGATGAGTGATGCGCGCTGAAGCGCATAGTTAGGGGGATTCATGAAAAAAACAGTTGATTATCAGAAGCTGCGCGGATTTAATTACACACAGCCGGATGCTGCGAATGACAGGGTTTTCTGGGCGGAGTACCATCATGATATAGTTGATCGTGATATGGGCTATGCTGAGAGGCTTCATCTGAACAGTGCCAGGATTTTTCTCAGTTATGATTTTTATAAGGAAAATCCGGACAGATTTTTGGCTAATGTGAAGGATTTTGTACAAACAGCGTGGAAACATGGTATTTCCACCAATCCAATTATTTTTATGGGATTTCGGTTCCGTGAGGATGAACTTCCATGGAGTGGGTTTATGCTGGAAGCCGGATTGAAGCCGATATATAAAACGCTGGAGGATCCATCCTGCTGGTACATAGGCGAGAAGTATTTTGACGATCTGTATGAAGCTATCGGCCATGAGGAAGGTCTCTTGTTTTGGGACATTGCAAATGAGCCGGGATATACCGATAATTTTGTGACATGGTATGATGAAGAGCCTTCTTATGTACAGGATTATCAGGAGCGGCCCAATATGGAATTGCTCCGTTACAGACAGGAAAAAACATGGGAGATTGTCAGACATTTCTGCAGGTATGTGAAAAGCAAAGATCAGGAGCATGATATCGGTATAGGCAATATTTTTATTTTCGAAACAGAACCCAGCCGGACAGCTGAGCTTGTTGATGTTATCGTGTTCCACGATTATTTTCCAACCCGGAAACGTATGCGCGATGCACTGGAGTATGCGAAAAAGATGGGGGAAAAATATGGTAAGCCCGTACTGGACAATGAAATGTGCTGTCTTGCCAGAGCCAACCCCTATGATATGTCTATTGAGATGCATGATGAATACCAGATAGGGTGGTATTTGTTCGAACTGATGATAGGCAAGGATATGTGGTCGCGTGTGCACGGAGTAGTTTATCCGGATGGGACCGTCCGGGATCCTTCTATTGTAGCAGCAATAGGCGGCTTTTTACGAAACAGAGGCGAAACTGCCATTCGTTCCGATGTGAATCAGGAGGATTATGTAAAAAGAGTCAGTATATTGGCTGAGAGGACATTACATGCGGCCAGGCAGAATCAGGGCTCAGATCACAGCCAGGATGTGGAAAATCTTCTGGAAGTTTGTGAATACGCCGCTAATTTGCTGGAAGCGGGCGAACTGGTGCCTATGGCATATCCGCCCACTGCAAAGATCGCAGCTTACAGAAGACAGCAGAATGTGGATGCAATGGAAATTGAGGACTACCTGACAGAACTGATTGGAACGCTGAAAAAAGCCTGTCATATAATAGAATAGTGAATCAATAACTGGAAATTTGCAGTTTGAGAAGGTAAACGTCTCGGTATTCCTGGCAGATTAATTGCAGAAAATTATACTTTATCAAAAAAATACTATGCCATACATTAGACCATATTTCAGTGGTATAATGTATGGCATTTTGCCTGTCAGCCTCTAATCCATTATTGCCCTTTTCTTCCGGCTTAGTAGGAGTCATTTGGTAAATAAGAATATTATCCTTTCTATTGACTTTGACGCAGCGTCAAGTGATATGATACTTACATGAGATGAAGGGGGGGAATTCTTATGGATTTAGTCAAGATCACAGATCTCACACCACAACTCGGACTCACCTCACGCAGCCTGCGGTATTACGAAGAAGCCGGTTTAATTCAGAGTGTGCGCCTGCCCGGCGAGAAATACCGCTATTTTGATGCCGCCAATATTGAACGCCTGAAGCAGATCATCGTCCTTCGGAAAAAGATGGTGCCCATAAAGGATATCCTGCGCATATATGAAAGCGATGATATGAGCGTGGTAGTGCAGGTGTTTGTCAGCCGCATAGAGGAGATAGACAGAGAAGCAGCCGCCCTGACGGAACTCAGACAGGTAACGGATGATTTTTTGAAAACGATGTTAAAAAACGGAGTCAGGAACATCTCCGCCTTACCGCTCCTTTATGAAGCCTTCTGCAACCAGGAACTGGAACAGGTGGATGCGCGGGAAAATAACTCTGTATCCTACGATGAACTGTCTGCGATCTCAGAAAATCTGGCAAAGCCCGTGGAGCCTTCGATTTTGCTCCTGCCTTCCATGCGTGTCCTGTCATCATACCTGAAAGAAGACAATCAGGTGACCGATCCGGACGGCTTCTGGCATTGGGTGCAGTCGCGGCGCATTATGACAGGCGGGCCTGGCAGCCATGAGCAGTTCGAATATCAGACGACCGCGGGGGACGTTTACCTTCTGAAAATGGATGACGATTTTGTAAATGACAGCAAATATATGGACTGCATATTCGAAGGCGGACTATTTGCATCGGTAAATGTCTATCTTGATGAAGATTTAGGAGAACGGCTCCGTTCCCTGGTATCTTTTTTTGATGACAATAAATATTATGAAGTCGATTATGTTCACGGCGGCGGTTTGCGGCAGGAAGCGATGCTTGAAAATTTAATTTCGCCGGATGAAAAGAGGGAGCTCGTTGCCCTGCTCATACCCATAAAGAAAAGGCTGGCTTCCTCCGAACTGTTCGGAAGGCCGGAAGAACTGGAGTGCAGTTCTGTTACCGTGGAGGAGATCGAAAAAGCAAATCCTGTCTTGTGGTCTGAAGAAATCCCCATGGACAAGCTGATTCCGATTAACAGCCCCTTTTACCGTGTTACGGAACAGGGAGAGGCGGAATATATTTCCTGGATATCTACAAGGGTATTGTCCACCGGCGTGGATGTGAAGATTCCTTTTCGGGTGGATATGGAATTTCGGGTGGGTGAAGACAGCGGAGGATACGGCCATGGGATGAATGAAGGGAGCATTCGTTTCCATCATGGTGAAGATTTGAATTATATGTTTGGGATTAATATGGATAATAATCCCGATGAAAGATTATCCCAGGAGGCGATCTGCTTCCATCAGCCGGTTTTCGGCGATTACCACAGATACCCCAAACGCGGCGGAATCAGGCCGGGGGTCTATAACCGGCTGACATGGATTGTGGGACTGAAGCATTTTGCGGTGATAATTAATGATGAAATCAGGTACTGCGGTGTTGATATCCCTTATATCACTAACAATTTAAACTATCAGAAGGCACTTCCTGTCGTTATTGGTTCCAATAGCTCTATAAAAAAATATTTTCGATCCATCCGTGTATCACAGCTTATGCAGCAGCCAAAGATTAAAATAAAAGAGGGGGCACTTATTATGATTACGAAGCAAAGCAACAATATGATACCTGATATACACAGATTAATTACCAGTGAGTATGGAGAAAATTACTGGTTCGACGGCTGTGCGAGGTATGTGATGGAAAGCGTGGGAGAATATACCGGGGAACCGGACTTCGGTTATTGCTTTTTCGCGGGACTTACAGGTGATGTCCTGGCACAGGTTTATTCCTACGGCGTATATATGGGGGAAGGGGTGTCCGCCTGCAGCGCTGTTCGTGAAGGCGGCAGTTATTTCGAAAGAATTTTTGAAAAATGCGGCTATGCAGGAACCTTTGTTGCCGCACAGCAGCTCGCTGCCAATAAGGAAATGTATATTCAGACGCTGATCGCTTATATCGATAAGGGGGTGCCTGTCATAACTTTCACATACGGCGGACCTCCCATGGGAGTATATGTGGGATATGAAGAATATGGGAAAATATTGCTGTTTCTGACGGGAGACAGGACAGAACCTGAACGGATTCCGGTTGAACGGATCATTGATTCCAATGAGGAATACCCGAGTACCGCAAAAGGATGGTTTTTCATCGGCGAAAAGAAAAGGAAGGTCAGCCTCAGACAGCTTTACAGAGATATTATTTTTGATATGCCCAAACTGCTCACTGTTAAAAATGAGGAATACTGCTTCGGCCCGGAGGCCTTCCGGGCGTGGGCGGAAGGCATTGAAAACGGGAAGCTTGACAGCATGAAGCCCAAAGAATTCGACGATGGCTGGGCGGTACATGTGAGCAATATCTGTAATATGGCTACGAATGGCAGCTGTTCCTCTGCTTTTTTCAGAAGAGTTATGGAACTGAACCCTGATCTGACTTTTCTTGATGAGGTTATCCGGTTATATGAAAGAACGGCACAGATATGGAATAATGATAACGGCAATGATTTAGAAGCCCTTGGCGGCGGCTTTAATGTTACACTGCAGAATCTGCAGGATGAAACCAGGCGTGTCAGGATCGCGGCTAAGATAAAAGAGGCTGCAGAGTGTATGGACAGAGTCCTTTCCATACTGGATGAGAATCTGGGGAAAATGAGCCGCTGATATGGATGTACATGGCACGGTTGGGCGTTCAAAAGATGGATGGAGCAGAGGAAGATGTTCTGCCCTTGCCTCCGTTTGAAGGTCTGACTGCTGTATTCGATTGCTTTCCGTATTCAATAATTTTCTAAAGATTAATGTTATATTTCGGGAAAAAGCCGCTACCCATCTGAGCAATCAGATACGGGTAGCGGCTTTTTAATGAATAAAATTGACACTATATCATTTTTATGGTTGACAATAAGGTACATTTAACTTAAACTATAAATTGATACTATGTCAATATTGAAGAGAGGACTGCATATGCCTAAAGTCACAGACGAATATCTTACAGATAAAAAAAATTACATACTTGAATGTACCGGTGAAATATTAAAGGAAAAGCCGTTATATTCCATAACCATGCGTGACATCATCAAAAAAGCCGGTTTCAGCCAGGGAATCATTTATCATTACTATGCCGGTTTAGATGACATCTATGTTGATTATATCAACAAAAACACAACCTATGATTTATTGGAACAGGACATTGACACATTACTGAACTCGCAGCGGGAGGAAAAAGAAATCCTTTCCGAATGTATTATTGCAATAGGCAGGTATATAGGAGAGCTGCTGAAATCCGTCGGGGGGAGAACCTGTTTTGAATTAATTGTTTACTATGCCTACGATTTAGAAAAAAGGGCGGCGGTATTCCCTAAACTGAAGTTTAAACAAAGCCTTGAATATGCACAGAATAAAATTGTGGAATATACCATGGCCAATGTGGAAAAAGGTGTTTTTCACCCGCAAATCCCTGTCCGGTCCCTAATCATGTTTGTAAGCAGTTTTATAGACGGCATCGCGCAAAGTACGGCAACCGGCGTAATGGGAGGCGACGACATTTCGGAAGAAATTAAGGTAATGTTTCAGATTTTGGCAA
>ENA-UOJP01001425-UOJP01001425.1-human-gut-metagenome-genome-assembly--contig:-C102-NODE-1425-length-28956-cov-20.489360_pt1 | contig 28956 bp, 32 predicted proteins | sample MGYA00242353_ERZ723900 | MGnify/ENA metagenome assembly ERZ723900
TATGGACTTCTTTTTGTTCCCCTAAAGTGTTGCACTTGATAGTATAATTCACCTTGGAAGAAAATCACATCGGTCCTTTTATCCGCATTATTGGCTCTGTCACTGGTTGCCTGTTCAGGTGGCGCCGACAGTGCAGAAACTGCCAACACAGACACGAACGGCAACGCAGCCACCGAATCAGCTACCCTTGCAGACGGGGAAAAATCAACCTGACACTCTGGCACCACGAGTTGGCCAGCTACCGTGTTGCCGCATGGCAATATGTCATCGATAAGTTTAATGCGGAAAACCCCGACATAGAGGTCGTGCAGGAGGCGATTCTCTGGTCGGACGCCATGCCTAAGATGCTCAGTGCGACCCAGGCCAATACCTTGCCCGACATTAATCAGGTCGCTGACGCACAGTGGAGCACCACCTATCTGGCTGGGGCTCTGCTGCCGGTGGACGATATCTATGAAGAAGTAGATGCAGAGCAGAAAATCTACCCGGACAGCGGGAAAAGCTACGAGCTGGATGGCCACAAGTGGGTCGTCCCCATCAGCAGCAATGCATTCACGGTGGTGTATCGGCCCAGTATGCTGCAGGAGTTGGGATATGACAAGTTTCCCGAAACCTGGTCGGAGTTTGAGAAATACCTTGCCGATGTGACTTTGGATGAGGACGGCGACGGCGTTCCGGAGCGATATGGCATCGCATTGTCAGGGGCGCGCTGCACAGAGGGGAGCGATACCTTCCTGGCCTTCCTGGCCTCCTTCAACAACGGCATCTTTGATCAGGATGGGAACGTCAACTTTAACAACCCGGCGACCATCCGCACGACAGACTATGTTGCCAACACCCTTATGAAGCAGTATGCGCCCCCCAATATTCTCAGTATGGACCCCGGTGAAATGATTATGAATTTCAACTCCGGCAACGCGGCCACCATGATCTTTTTGTTCCCCGATCTGGTCACCGCCTATGAGGAGGGCGTAAAGGACATTGCACTGGCGCCCGTTCCCCGCCCGGATGACGCCTCTCCCGAGGACCAGTACGCGCTGCTGACCAACCATGGTCTGTCTGTCACCAAGGCGGCGGAAGACCCCGCCCGTTTTGAGGCGTGCAAGCGCTTTGTCAAATTTGCAACCCAGCCGGAGAATACCTGGGTATTGTCCTGTGCGCAGGGATCAACAACAAGGGCTTTGCTCCCATGAATCGCTTCGGGCCGGTAAATCTTGCCGCCACAGAGATCAACGGAGCGTTTGTCATCTCGGATATGCTGCACAAGGTTGTCGCGGACAACGTTCCGGTAGAGGAGGCGGTGGAATGGGCGCATAACAAGATGGTTGACATTTCGGATGAAGTAAACGAATAAGCGTATCCCTACACCTGAGATGGGAATCGTTTTCGGTGTATTAAACACAAAGGCGCAGGCAAAACCACTCGTTTGTCTGCGCCGGCTTTTTACCAGGATATAGGAGTATATGCAATGAAATCAACTACAAAATACAAAACGCAATGGTCGGCATATCTGTATCTGCTACCCATTGCCGTCCTGATTTTCGGATTTATGCTGTATCCCTTCTGTAAGGGTGTATATCTCTCCTTTTTCAAGACCAAGTATGGCTTTGGCGACATGGCATTTTCGGGGCTTCGGAATTATCTGGCTGCGTTGCAGCTGGAGTCCTTTCTTCCTGCGCTGAAAAATTCACTCGTATGGGTTGCGGTTAATTTTGTGCTCAATTCCGTTGTGCCAATTGCCATTGGTATCCTCCTGAACCGGCGGTTCCGTGGCAAGCAGATTGTCATTGGCAGCTTGATGATTCCATGGATTACGCCGGTGATCGCATACGCCATGATGAACCGGTGGCTGCTGGAAGCCAATATCGGGCCCTACAACCAGTTTTTCAAGGCGCTTGGCATCACCAAAACCGGCATTGACTTTTTGGGCAGCACCAGCCTTGCACTTCCAACCTTGGTCGTTATGAATTTCTGCCAGTTCATGCCGATCGGCGTATTGCTCATCTCCTCCGCGCTCAGTACCATTCCCAACGAGCTATACGATGCATGAAGGTGGACGGCGCCAACTACTGGCAGATTATTCAAAAGCTGATCTTGCCGGGGATAGGAACGATTATGGGCTTTATGTTGTTCCTGGGCACCGTGCAGACCTTCAACAATTACTCCTTGATTCAGATTCTGACAAAAGGAGGGCCGAACGGAGAGACCATCACGCTTCCGCTGCTCATTTATCAAAAGGCATTCTCGGAGTTCAACGTCGGTGTCTCCATGGCGCTGGCCAGTATGGTGGGCGTCGTGCTCATCCTGCTGGGAATGCTGTATTTCAAATACATCTACAAAACGGAAGATTAGGAGGGGAGGACGATGAAACATACCCAGGAGTACGATGCTTTCCAGACCACAAAAGGCAAAGTGTGTTTTTATTTGGCGATTGTGGTGTTGCTGGTATTTGCCCTGTTGCCCTTTGTATTTACGCTTTCCGCTTCATTTCAGAGGGAATATGCCATTAAGGCCGGACAGACGACTCTGATCCCCACGGAGGTCACTATCGGCAACTACCAGCAGCTGTTGACCAACAAAGAGGGGGGCCTTCAGGCGTTCCCCCTTTACATTGCAAATTCAATCAAGGTGGCGGTGGGGACCTGCTTGCTTTCTCTCGTTGTGTCGGTATTTGCCGCTTATGCGCTGGCCAGATTCCGATTCCCGGGCCGCGAGGCAATTGCCCGTATCATGCTGTTTCTATATGTATTCCCGACGATTTTGGCCATCTACCCCATTTACACAATACTCGCCCAGTTTAACTTGATCAATACCCATCTTGGTCTGATTCTGGTCCATACCACTTTGGTCGCTCCCTTTTGCGCATGGTTTTTGCGAACATTCTTCAGCACAATTCCACTGGAGATTGAAGAAGCGGCGACTGTGGATGGCGCGAGCCGCCTGCGGATTATCCGAAGTATCATCTTGCCCTTATCTGCCCCCGGCATGCTGGCGGCGGGTATGTATGCACTGATCTATTCCTGGGGGGGAATTTATGTTCGCCTCTATTCTGATTGACAGCGGCACGTTAAAGACAATACCGGTTGCTCTGGCAAGTTTCATGAATCATGGCAACCAGAAGTGGGGCTTACTGCTCGCGGGCAGCATGCTCAATCTGATTCCGCTGCTTATCGCCTTCTTCCCACTGCTTAAGCACTTCCTGCGTGGCTTTACGGAAGGCGCGGTAAAAGGATAAAAAGGGTTCCTATGGAGTGAAGAAGCAGATGTCAAAAATAACGATCAGTCAAATAGCCAAGCAGGCGGGCGTTGGGAAGGCCACTGTCTCCCGTGTCCTGAACAACAGTGGATATGTCAAGCAGGAGACCCGAGATAAGGTGGAGCGGGTCATGAAGGAGAACGCCCGCCGTCGGCCACTGCACAAAACCTATCCAAGAGCAGTAGCAGTGTCATAGGTGTTATCATGCCGGACTATAACGCACAGTTTTCATCCAAAATGGTGAAGGGTCTGGGTGACGTGATTAAACAGCACAAACTGGCAATGATGCTGTTTGGATCGGATAACAAGCCGGACAATGATCTGCAATTTATCAAGATGTTACATATGCAGCGGGTAATGGGGATTGTTTATACGCCAGCAACGGATTATGCAGACGAAATGGGTCGGCGGGTGAAAGCTTTGCTGGATGAAAGCGGAATACCTGTCGTGCTTATGGATCGCCGCATGTACTGCTCCAGTTATGACGGCGTTTTTACGGATAATGTAGAGGCCGCTTATACGGCAACCAAAGCATTGATTCAAGCCGGTCATACCAGAATTGGCTTCGTAGTTTCATCCTTATAACCAAGAATGCTTAGTCGTTTTTTGCATGTTATACAAAATATAAATAACATACATCATTTCCATTGACATCAATCATTGATTAGGTTATTATAAACATAGGGACCGGTTCCAATTAATAAATATTTATTAATAATGCCGCGCCCTTTTACTTTGCATCAAAATGGAACCGGTTCGATATTCTGCAAGTACAGAATAGGGGGGGGGCAGACAGCATTAAATCGTAAGTGTGCAGAGGATAATAATCGAAACATCGACAGGAGGATTATTCATGGGTAAACATAAACGTATTCTCAATAAGCTTATGGCAATGCTAGTTATTTCTGCAATGCTTGTATCCTTGACTGCCTGTGGCGGTCAACAAGCTGCATCCAACGAACCCGATGCCTCGGGAGCGCAAACCGCCTCCGGTGATGCTATAGAATTGGTAATATGGCATCATGAGACGCCTGCTCACAGAATCAAGGCATGGCAGTATGTGATTGATGGCTTTATGGCCGAAAATCCAAATATCAAGGTGACGCAGGAAGCGGTTCTGTGGGATGACGCCATGCAAAAGCTACTCAGCGCTACTCACTCTGGGACGTTGCCGGATATTCACGCGGTTTCCGATGCACAGTGGAGTACTTCTTATCTCGCGGGTTCCATCATCCCCATAGATGATATTGTGGAAGAGATCAATGAAAAAGAGGGGCTAAACCCCGACAGCCTGAAAAGCTATTACTATGACGGGCACCAATGGGGTTTACCCATTAACAGCAGCACCATCAGCTTGATGTATCGTCCCAGTATCCTGGAAAAGGCCGGGTACGACCGTCCTCCAGAAACATGGTCCGAACTGCTGGAATACGCGGAGAAATGCACCTTTGCCGACGAAGGCATCTATGGAATAGGCCTGCCGGCGGGAAGGAATACCTGCACCAATGATACCTTTGCGACATTTCTAATCAGTCAAAACTATGACTATTTTGATGAAAATGGCGAGGTGGTCCTCGACAATCAAATCACCATCGATACCGCGAATTATTTAAAACAGCTCTATCAGTATGCATCGCCGTCAGCGACCAGCTGGAGCTACGGTGAGATGGAGATGAACTTCGCCGCCGGGAACTTGGCGATGATTCCCTACATCTGCCCCAACCTGCCGGCGTTTTTCGAAGAAGGCATTTACGATGTTGCTACAGCACCGATTCCCTATCCCGATCATTTGACTGCGGATACTTCGAGCAAGTTTATCGCAAACCATGCGCTGAATGTCACAACAGCAGCCAAAGACCCCGAGCGTTATGAGGCGGTCAAGAAGCTGTTGATGTACATGATGGAGCCGGAAAATATCTATGTACTTTCCGTCTGCCAGGAGCCCGGATTCTTTGTTCCTCCGACCGAAACCGGTATGGAGCTGTTGCAGTCCGGATACGTGCGAAAAGAACTTTTGCCGTTAAAAGACTTTGATGATTCCCCCGGTTCTGAACATATGAAAATTCTGAATAATTTCTACGAAGTCGGTGCTGGAGTGAATTGGGATGGCTATGCGACAGGAAATAAGTATGGTGCGACGAATCTCGCCCTGACCGAAATCAACGGCGCATTCGTCATCGCAGATATGATGCAGAAAATCATCGTGGATAACACCGATACCGCAGAAGCGGTAAAATGGGCGCACGACAAAATGGTTCAGCTTTCCGAAGAAGCAAAAGCGCTTGAATAAACAGTATCTGTGTGGGAGGGGGCCTCTCCCTCCCACATGCATTTATGGAGGAAAGAAGGGGAAGGAATGCAAGCACGTAAACGAATCCAGTGGCAAGGCTATTTGTGTCTGACTCCACTTGCCATTATGGTCTGTATCTTTCTTTTATACCCACTGCTCAACGGCGTCTATACATCCTTTTTTACCACGAAATATGGGTTTGGCGATATGGCGTTTGCCGGATTTCGAAACTATATCAATATTTTCAAAGAAGAAAAATTTCCTTTTGCAATACGGAACTCTATCATTTGGGTTTTGGCCTCCATTCTCTTGAATTCGGTTATACCAATCGGAATTGCGTTGCTGCTCAACCGCGAGTTCCGCGGCAAGCCTTTTGTAATTGGCGCGCTCCTCATTCCCTGGATGACGCCGGTTGTGGGCTTTGGCATGATGAATAAGTGGTTTCTGGAGCCGGATGTCGGTGTATTGAACCGTGTTCTGCAGGATATCGGCATCCTGTCACAGGGAATCAATTTTCTTGGTCGCACCGATCTTGCGTTGCCTGTGCTGATTCTGTTGAATTTCTGGCAAACCTCGTCTTTCGGCATTCTTATGATCTCCTCGGCATTGAGTACCATCCCGGAAGAGCAATACGACGCTATGAAGGTGGATGGGGCGAATTTTATGCAGACACTGAAGAATCTTGTGATGCCCAGCATTGGATTCATGGTTGGTTTCATGCTGTTTCTTGGGACTGTGCAGACATTTAACAACTACGCATTGATTTTTCTGTTGACAAAGGGCGGTCCATCCAATGCCACCTATACAATTCCTGTTATGATTTATGAAAAAGCATTTAACGAATTCAATATTGGGCAATCAACGGCCCTGGCAAGTATAGTAGGAATTATCCTGATTGCTCTTGGTATCCGCTTCTTCAGAGGCATGAGCAAAGAGCAAACTTGACGAAAGGAGCAAAGTTGAATGGAAAAGGCAGCCATACCGGGGAAGAAAGTCACATCAGCTAAGAAAGCCAGCGATAAGCCTGGTTCATTTCAAAACCGAAGGACAGCGGTTATTTTCTATGCGTCTGTCGCAATTATTACACTGATTGCCATCGTCCCGTTTATCTATGTCATCTCCGCGTCTTTCCAAAGCGAATGGTCCATAAAGACCGGCGTTACCACGCTGATTCCCCAAGAGTTCACACTTCGCAATTATCAGGATGTGTTATCCAATACAGAGGGCAGCACCGCCTTCAGTAGCTATCTGCTGAACTCCTTCAAAGTGGGGATGATGACCTTTGCGCTGACAACCTGCGTATCGGTCATAGCGGCCTATGGATTGTCCAGATACACATTTCCGGGTCGTGAAACCATTGCCCAGTGCATGCTGTTCCTGTTTGTCTTTCCGACCATACTGGCCATCTTCCCAATATACAATGTTCTGGCGCAGTTTGGATTGACGAACAGTCATCTGGGACTTGTCCTGGTACATACAACGCTGGTAGCGCCATTCTGCACATGGCTGCTCCGCTCATTTTTCAATGCAATCCCCATCGAGGTGGAAGAGGCCGCAAGAGTAGATGGCGCAAACCGCTTGGTCATTATTATTCGGATTCTGCTGCCTCTGTCCGCTCCGGGATTGCTTGCTGCCGGGATGTACGCCCTGGTCTACTCTTGGGGAGAGTTTATGTTCGCCTCCATTCTCATTGACAGCGGCAGCTTGAAAACAATTCCCATTGCTCTTGCGACCTATATGAACCATATCGACCAGAAATGGGGGCGTCTGCTGGCGGGATGTTCGCTCAACTTTGTTCCTTTGTTGGTCTGTTTCTTCCCATTGCTGAAAACCTTCTTGAAAGGCTTTACTGCCGGAGCAGTAAAGGGATAAAGTTCACGAAAGGATGATTACGATGAACCAGAATAAATTACGTGTTGGTGTTATCGGCTGCGGCTTCATCGCCCAAACACAGTGGTTGCATTATATCCACGAGCTGAAGCAGTATGAGATGGCCGCTCTCTGCGACGCTTCCCAGCAGCTACTGGAGCATTTCGGCCGATATTACGGAGTGAACAGGCTGTACACTGACTGGCGGGAGCTACTGACGCAGCAGGATATTGACGCCGTTATTGTTCTGACCAAATGTCACGAGGAAATCTGTATTGCCGCCGCAAAGGCCGGAAAGCATGTGCTGGTGGAAAAGCCGCTGTGCGAGAATCCGCAGCAGGCCCAGCGCATTGCCGAGGCGGTTGAGCAAACCGGAATCACCCTGATGATCGGCGAGATGAAGCGATATGATCCCGGCTTTCTATACGCGGAGAAGTTATTCCGGGAGATGGACGATATTTGGATGATCCAGGCCCGAGACTTTTCCGATGGCTTACAGGGATCTTATCGGGAAATCTGTCCGGTTCTTGTCGGCGATGATGTGCCGGAATCGGTGATTCAGGCGCAATCCAAAGCATTTGATGAAGGCTTGCGCGGGGTCACGGAAGCCCTACCCGGCAAGCTGTATGAAACACTGCTTATGTGCGGCGCCCATAATATCGATTTGATCCGTGCGGCGTTTGGCGACCCCCAGAAGGTGCTGTCCTGCGAGATCTGGAACGGGGGCGACACGTTGGCCGCCACATTGGATTATGGTCCGAATTGCAAAGCATTTTTTGATGTGGGCTTGACCAACTACAAGTGGTTTGATGAGGAAATCACCGCTTATGGGAAGGATAAAGTGGTAACCGTTCGATTTCCCAATCCGATTCAAAAGAATGCGCCAACGGTTGTCGAGGTCCGCGCGATGCAGGACGGCGCCATTGTGGAGCAACGCATCGAAGCCTCCTATGAGGAATCCTTCAAGGCAGAGCTGGTGCATTTCTTCGACTGTGTAACCGGGAAAATGCTTCCCCGAACCAATGTGGAGGTTGGTAAAAAGGATATTGAACTGATGGCTACGATTTTTCAGGTATATGCGAAGGGATGTGCAAAATGAGCCGGAATACCTATGTTGTAGACGCCCATGCGCACCCACCCCGCAAGGGGATTCCCGGACTTGACAATCGTCCTTATTCACCGCCGCAGAATTTAGAGGATGTGGAGCGCTTTTTCCTACGGGATTTGGAGGAGCTGTTGTCCGATATGGAACGTCTTGGCACGGATGCCAAGATCATGCTGTCCATGCCCGATGACATTGAAGACCAGTTTCACTTTGGGGAACACACAGTCGCCGGCATCAAAACGCTGACGACTCTGGAGTGGATATTGAAAGCCAAGGAGCTTCACCCAAAGAAGTTCTATGGTGTGGCGTGTCTCAATCCCCTTCTGCCGGACTCGGTAGGCCGGCTGGATGATCTCGTCAAGAACCACGCTTTCCGCGGGGCAAAGCTCCATCAGGCACATAATAATTTTTTTGCAAATGATCGGCGGGTCTACCCATTTTATCAAAAATGTCAGGATCTGGATGTCCCGGTTCTGTTCCACACCGGCTTCCCTCCGGAGAGAGACATCGACCGTTACATTCCATCCATGCCCCATTATTTAGATGAGCTGGCCAACGATTTTCCAGGGCTACAAATCGTCATGTGTCACACAGGGGGCAACTGGTATCAGGACGGTGTTATGATAGCACAACGCAATCCTAATATCGTGGTGGATATCTCGTCCATACCACAAATGGCGCAGCGGATGGTTTGCCCGCTTGTGGATGACCGCCAGTTAGTCCGTCGGATTGTAGAGCTCATAGGTGCCGACCGTGTTATGTACGGTACTGACAATTTCGATGAAGAAACGAATCTTTCGTATATGGAAACCATCGGTATATCCCATGCGGACTTGCGTAAGGTGATGGGCGAAAACGCAAAAAGGATATTTCGATTGGATTAGTGGAACTGCCGTATGACAGCAGGTTAATCATCAAACAAAAACTGGGGGATACGTGATGAAGATTTTACAGGGCAATTCCCAGCGGGATTATGCTACCAAAAATATCTATGAAGCAGACGGCTTTCGCTATGAGCTGGATGCCTTCTATGGCAATCTACCGGAAGAATTACAATTCTGTCCGTATTCCAGTGGCTGTTGTGATTCCGAGGACAATTTGTATCTCGTGACACGTGAGTCGAAGCATCCCATTGTGGTGCTGGATTCCAAGGGAACCTATGTACGTTCCATGGGGCATGGCTTATTCGGAGAATTACACAGCATTTGCGTTACAGCGCAGGATACCTTGCTTTGCGTAGATTCCAATCGCCACGTCATCCGGGAATTGAGTAAAGATGGGGAACTGCTCCGGGATTTGGGCAATCTCGACCAACCGAGCGATAGCGGGTTCGATCCAAATTACTGGCGCAAAATGCAGCGTATGGGAAAAATGGTTGCAACAGATATTCGATTTGATGCAGACTGGGCCTTCGTTGAGGGACTGAAAACCATCACGCACGCGGCCCCGCCTTTTAACCGCCCAACAGGCGTTGCGGTAAACTCAAAAGGGGATATCTATGTCAGTGACGGCTACGCCAACGCAGCGGTACATCGATTCTCCTCAGAGGGCACGCTGTTAAGTACATGGGGCGGACCCGGCAAGGAGGCGGGGAAATTTGTTATCCCCCATGGTATTTGGGTGGATCGGCTCGATCGCGTTTGGGTAGCGGACCGAGAGGGCAACTCTGTACATGTTTTTACTGAGGACGGAGAGCTTCTCGCCTATATGTGCGAAAACCTGTATCAGCCTTCGGAACTTTGGTCGGACAACCAATATGTATACGTCGGTGAGCGCGGTGGCGGCATCACAATTATTGATATGGATTTAAACGTAGTCGGGCAAATTGGGTTCTACAACTCATCCTTGCGGACTCACGGAATTTGTGGTACCAGCGCAAGCGATCTAATTATCATGCCGCTGCATTCTTATGATGTACACTATCTAATGAGACTCCGCCGTATTGGTTGACATGGCAGTTCGAAAGGCTGTATAGTATATTTAGCTATAGGAGGTGGGAGCCGTTGACGATTCGAGATATTGCAAAAATGGCCGGTGTGGGAAAGTCAACGGTTTCCCGTGTGTTGAGTGGGTCGGGATGTGTGAATGCCGAAACCAGAAAGCGTATCGAGCAGGTAATGGCAGAGCACAACTACACCCCCTCCGCCTTTGCACGAAGCCTTTCTACGAATGACACAAATACAATTGGTGTTGTCATCCCCGAAATCAACAATCCGTTTTTTGGCGAGATTATTAGCGGCATCAGTGTGGTTGCTGATGCAAACAATATCACGTTGATTTTCTGTAATACCGATAACCTGCTGGAAAAAGAATATCGAGCTTTGCGTATGCTAAAGGAATATCGTGTAAAGGGCTTGATATTCACGACGGCGTTCGACGAATGTGATGCCAATGCGTCCAAGCAAACCAGGGATATGCTCGACGACCTTGGCGTGCCTGTGGTTTTGGTAGACAGACCGATTGCAGGTGGCGGGTGGGATAGTGTTGTCTTCGATAATAAACGCGGCTCTTATGAAGCGGTTCGGGCGCTGATTCAAGGGGGCAATCGGGACATTGGAATTATTACTGGAAATGCCAAGAGCATTGTGTCAAAGGAGAGGCTGAGTGGATATATTCAGGCACTGGAGGAAGCGCACATTCCGATACACCCTGAGCGAATCTATGTAGGGGACTCTACCACACAGACTGCCTATGAAATCACAAAGAATTTGATTGAGAAGCAATTGCTTCCCGAGGCCATGTATGTATGCAATAACTTATCCAGTCAAGGATTTATAAAAGCATTGTTTGAAGAACATATAAAATTGGGTAAAGATATCTGCTATGTAGGGTTTGATCCGGTTCCCGCATTGGATATCGTCAATATTGCGGTCAGTCATATAGAACGCAATGCTGTAGAGATGGGATTCACTGCCATGAAGATGCTGCTGGACTGCTTCCAAACAAATGAGTGGAGGACTCGGGAACATATCATTCCTTCTAAACTGGTTCTGAATGGAACAGAGTCAAGAAAGTAGTTTTGCGTGAAGTTTGAGTGATACGGAAAACAATAAGAACCCTCTCTGACGGCGTGATGTGCCCGAAGAGAGGGTTCTTACTATATTCGCAATCCTTTCAATAGGTCTAACGACTCTATAGATATGCAGATTATTTCATCGTTTGGCAAAATTCGATCTTCTCCCGGTTAGGCCCTTCTATCATAAAAAACCGAACGCCTCCCTCCAGCAGAGGAAGCGACTGAATGTGATCATCCAGTAACGTGTATCCCTGCGCCTGCGCCAATCGGTAGGCCGCGTCCACATCCAAAATGTCTATGGCGATGTGGTCCACCGCGCCGCTGTGCATTGCTGTTTGCGTTGCCTGATAAAGTTCAATAACAAGACTCCCGTGAGAGAAGAATGCCACTTGATTTTGCTGTTCTGCGCTTGTCCGCCAATCCAAGCGCATTCCTAGGTCGAGATAGAACTGCATGCTGCGGCTAAAATCCTGGGTAGGTATACCGATATGCTGGATGCCTGTCGCATATTCCAATAGATTCATATTGATATCTCCTGCCCGGTTGCGCGGTAAGCATCCACAATTTCCTTGCTTGCGGAGGAGCCGATCCGCTCCACACCCAAGGAGATTAGTTCAAGAGCCATGTCCAGCGTGCGAACTCCACCGGATGCCTTCACTTTCACGGCATCTCCAACCATACCTATCATGAGCTGAATATCCTCGATGGTCGCACCACCACTGCCAAAGCCGGTGGAGGTTTTAATAAAATCGGGGCGGACCTTAAGCGCGATTTCGCAGAGGGCCTTTTTCTCATCGTCGGTCAGGTAGCAGTTCTCAAAAATCACCTTTGAGGTTGCGCCGTGTTCTCTGCACAGCTCGACGATCCCGCGCATTTCATCCTCTATATAGCGCAAATTACCGCTTTTCAGCTCGGACAGATTGACCACATAGTCGATTTCATCGGCGCCGTCATACAAGGCATTTTTCGTTTCGCATACCTTTGTAGCCGCTGTCGTTTGTCCCAGCGGAAAACTGATGGCGGCGCCAACTTTCACATCACTGCCGGTCAAAAGCTCCTTGCAGAGCTTTACCGGGGCGGAATTGATAGCTACCATCATGAACCCATACTGCTTTGCATCATTACAAAGCACACGAAAATCTTCCGTGGTGGCAAAAGGCTTCAGCAGCGTGTGGTCAAAAAATTTGGCCAGAGCGTCCGGGGTAAGGTTTTTCATCGTAAACTCCATCCTCCCTAATAAATCTGGTTGTGATTTGCAAGCATGCTATAGGTTGGGACCAGCGATTCATACGTCTTTTGGAAAACAGTGTACAGGCTGCCGTAGACAGCTTGGTTGGCCGAATTGGGCCGAATTTCCCTGATTGGTGGATTGAGAGTATTACAGCTTTCAAAGCTCCCGTACAAGCCAATGCCAACGCCACCGCAGATTGCGGCTCCCATAGAGGTCGCTTCCTCCATCAGCGCCGGCACATACAGTGTTTTCTGCCAGATATCCGCCAGGATTTGTAACCAGACATGCCCCTTTGCGCCCCCGCCGATCATGACAATACTGTCGAGAGAGCGCTCGCTTTCAAAAACATCCAGAATCAGCTTGAGATTAAAGCCGACACCTTCCAGCACGGCGCGAGTCATCTCGCCTCTGGTGGTTGCCGCATGAAGGCCGATGAAGGCGCCTCGGGCGTCCAGGTTCCAAAGGGGAGACCGTTCCCCAACCAGATACGGGAGATAGAGCACGCCACCGGCCCCGGGCCTTGCCTGTTCCGCTTCTTCATCCAAGAGCGCATACACGCTGCGTCCCGATTCGGCCGCGCGTAGGTCCTCTCCCCGGCAGATGGTATTCCGATACCACTGATAAGAGAGCCCGGCCGCCTGCATGGTGCCGCATGGCGTTACCAGTGTCGGGTCGAGATGCACCCAGTTAAAGGTGCGCATCCCGCTGTCGAAGAAAGGCCTTTTCGCCGCGCTGGAGATCCAAGATGAGGTCCCGATCACATTGTACGCCTTTCCTTCCGTGACGACGCCGGCGCCCACACAGGCGCAACTTCCGTCCCCGCCGCCGATGACAACCGGTGTTCCGGCGGCTAATCCGCACTCCCTCGCCGCCTCCGGAGAGACGGTTCCCGCAATGTCGGAGGAGGGGTGGAGCTCCGGGAGAAGATCCCTGCGAATATCAAATGCTTCGATCAGATCATCCGACCAGGCGCGCTTCTCAATATCCAGCAGATTGGTGCCGGATGCATCACTGTAATCCGTCACAAAGTTGCCTGTCAGCCGAAAAATGATGTAGTCCTTGGCGTTGAGCATCTTGTAGGCGCTGCGGTAGAGCTCCGGCTCGTTATCCCTCACCCACAAGAGCTTTGCGGCAGAGTAAGACGCACTGATTCGATGGCCGGTAATGCGATATCCCCGATCCATGCCAATTTGGCCGAGCATCCACTGTTCCTGCTCATTGGCGCGGGAATCCGCCCAGGTAATCATGTTGCGAAGGGGAACGCCGCCTTGGTCTACCAGCAGGCATCCCATCATTTGGGCACTGAAGGACACGCACAGCACCTGGGATGCCGGAATGCCGGTCTTTTCCAGGAGGGCTCTGGTAGTGCTGCACACGGCATTCCACCATTGGCAGGGGTCCTGCTCCACCCATCGCTCGTGGGGGTAGAGGGTAGGGTACTCATAAACGGCACTGCCAACCAGCTTGCCTGCGGTATCGTACAAAGTTGCTTTGTTGCCGCTAGTACCGAGGTCGTGCGCTAACAGGTATTCAGCCATCGCGCTCACTCCTGTTTTTTCAATTAAGCAGGATTAACTCCTGTCGTCCATAAATTCATCTGCGGCAAACCGAATCCCCGCGTCTTTTCTGGCAAGCTCCGCCAGGAGGAGTACCCTTTGGGTGTGTTTCAGGGCTGCTTGGCTTTCTTGCCATTCACCGTTCCTCATCATTCTGATAAAGGCTTCCAGCTCTGCGGCCATTCGAACACGATCATCCATATAGACATCCGTTTTTCCATCGACAACCACCTGTAGATGTTCGCAGCTGTTGCTTGGCCCTTTTATGTGCAGGAATCCCTTCTCCCCCTGGACGAGAACAAAGCTGGGGCTGCTGGAGTCTTTGGCCGCTGCGCAGGCCGCCTGGAACCCTTTATACGACATGGTGACAATGCCCGATGTGTCAATCCCATTAGCACCGAGGTTTGCGGCGTAGGAGATGCGCTGGGGAGAGCCAAACAACCCGACGACAAGGTGTAAATTGTAGATATTTAAGTCAAATAGTGCTCCTCCTGAGCATTTTGGATCGAAGACCGGGCGAATGACACCGGCTTTATACTCGTCGTAGCGGCTGGAATATTGAGAAAAATTACATTGTACCAGTTTTATAGCGCCAAGCTCCGGTAAACGCTTACGCATAATGGCAAAGATTTTGCAATATTGGTTTGTTATGGCCTCGAACAAAAACAGATGCCTGGACTTGGCCAACTGAATTAATTCGTCGGCTTCATTGACAGTGGACGCAAAGGGCTTTTCCAGAATAACCGCCTTACCGGAGAGCAGTGCCTCTTTTGCAAAGGTATGGTGCATATGATTGGAAACACCAATATATATACAGTCGATCTGCTTATTCCCGAGCATCTCGGCATAATCAGTATACTGATGCCGGATTTCATATTGTGCAGCAAGTGCGGACATCCGCTCTTTGCTCTGTGGCCGCGCGCAGATGGAAATACATTTTATATCGCTTAATTGCTGCAGGGTGTCCAGACAGGTGCCGACGATCATACCCGAGCAGGCAATTCCAAGCCGTATCATTTGGGTTGGCCTCCTTACACATGCTCCAAAGGCACGATGATCTTGTTGATGCTGGCCAGCATTTCCGTGGTCAGCTCCCATTCAAGACAATTCAGATTACCAAGCAGTTGTTCGGTATTGCCTGCCCCGGAAATAATGCTGGTTACTTCCGGCTTTTGCCGCAGCCAGTTGAGGGCGACCTCCACCATCGGTTTGCCGATGCTTGCGGAAAAATCCTTTAACGCGCCTGCTGCTTCGTAATAGGGATTAAACGCAGCGCGGCCAAATTTCGGGTTTTGGTTGCGGATGTCCGCCCCCGAGAAATTTTGCCCCATCGTAAAGGCGCCGGTCAACAACCCCTGAAATAGCGGACTGTAGGGAAAGAACGCCTGCCCGTGCTCCCTCACATAAGGCAGGACATCCCTTTCGGTTTGATAGGCCAGTGGAATGCGGTGATAGTGGCTTGTATTGCGCTCCAGCATATTGTACAGGGATTGCTGGGTATGTACCTGCAGATGCTCTTCAAATTTCGCCACATCCTTCTGGGAAAAGTTGCTGAGGCCGATATACCGGATCTTGCCGCTGGCCTGTATTTCCTTGAGCGCAGACGCCGTTTCCTCCAGAGGGGTGTTGGGATCCGGCCAATGCAGCTGGTAAATATCGATGGTATCGGTTTGCAGCCTAATGAGGCTTTGCTCAATCTCCCACAGGATACTTTCCTTGGTCAGGTTGTTGCGGGTTTCCCGTTTCTCGTTCCAAAGCAACCCGCACTTGCTGGCAATCAGCACCCGATCCCGCAGATGGTGCTTTTTCAGGACGTTGCCCAGCACCGTTTCGGAATGTCCGAACCCATAGACAGGCGCCACGTCAAAGAGGTTGATCCCCGCTTCCACAGCTGCAAGGACAATCTGCTCCGTATTGTTATCATCGGATTCATCCCAGTCGCCGCCAAAGCTCCAGCACCCGAGGCCAATCTCCGAAATTTCCTCCTGCATACGCTGTACCTTTTTGTATTTCATGCGCTTACTCCTGTTACTATAGATTTACGGTTTGAAACATGACATCCAGCCATGTTTTGCGCCGCATTGTTGCCTAAGCTGTTAGAATGAGAGAGCAATAGGCCTGACGGTTTACTCCAAGGACTAACCGTCCGTAAGAAAGTCAGTCTGCCAGCCTCTCGTTCGCAGCGTTCGATTGATGCAGGTAGAACCACTGTCAACCAGTGCGTCCGTGTCACCAAACAGATAGAATCGGCAATGATGAAAGGTTGGCCTGCCAATTGTAATTCTGTAATGGGAGTGTACGTTATGAACGCAGTAGGAATTGATGTTTCCAAGGGCAAGAGCACCGTTGCTGTTACCCGTCCTTTTGGTGAAGTGGTATCTAAACCCTGTGAGGTGCGCCACACCACCAGTGAACTCAGGGAGCTGGCAAACTACCTGAAAAGTCTGGGCGGTGAGACGAGGGTCATTCTGGAGCATACTGGCCGGTATTATGAGCCAGTAGCGCAGATGCTCCATGATGCCGGGATTTTTGTCAGTGCAGTCAATCCAAAGCTCATTAAGGATTACGGAAATAATTCTCTGCGAAAAGTCAAAACTGACAAAGCTGATTCTTTGAAGATTGCCCGGTATGGTCTTGACAACTGGGCCGAACTGCGTCAACATACTCCTATGGACACGATTCGTTACCAACTGAAAACCATGAACCGGCAATATGGTTTGTACACCAAGAACAAGACGGCGATGAAGAACAATCTCATTGCTCTTCTTGACCAGACCTATCCCGGCGTGAACGCCCTTTTCAGCAGCCCCGCCCGTGAGGACGGCAGCCAGAAGTGGGTGGACTTTGCTGCGTCTTTCTGGCATGTGGATTGCGTGCGAAAGATGTCCCCATCTGCTTTTACAGAGCGTTACAGCAAATGGTGCAAACGGCATGGGTACAACTTCAATGATGTAAAGGCAGCTGAAATCCATATCGAAACGAAGAACCTGATTGCTATGATGCCGAAGGACGCCCTGACCAAGATGTTGATTCAGCAGGCGATTAGCCAGCTCAATGCCGTTTCCAAGACGGTTGCATTGCTTCGTATTGAGATGAAACGTCTTACCGAACAACTTCCAGAGTATCCTGTCGTCATGTCCATGTATGGCGTTGGCAACTCCCTGGGGCCGCAGCTCATGGCTGAGATTGGGGATGTCATGCGCTTTGAGCGCCGCAATTCCCTGACTGCCTTTGCCGGTGTTGATCCCGGCGCAAACCAGTCCGGTACCTACGAGGCAAAGAGCAACCGTGCATCGAAACATGGCTCCCCGGAGCTGCGGAAAACACTGTTTCTGGTGATGGATACGCTTATTAAGAAATCGCCCCCTGATGACCCCGTATTTCGCTTCATGGACAAGAAACGTGCCGAGGGCAAACCTTACTTCGTTTACATGACTGCTGGGGCCAACAAGTTCCTGCGGATTTACTACGGCAAGGTAAAGGAACACATAGCCTCGCTTAATACATAAGAATAGTTCATAGGCAGTCGCTGTTTGGTCAATGTATTTTGCGTTGGCCTATTTGTGTTACCTATTTTTACTTGCTTACTTTTTTGTACTTTCCCCCTTGACTTTTACTTTGCAGGCTTTGTTATATTTGAGGATTTAGCAATTTCTCCACATCGGGCGTTTTGATATTCTCGCGTGTCACAATGGTCGCGCCGGTATCCACCTCTTTGACAATTTCCTTGCCCTCAATGGCGTCAATTGCCAGCTTGACACCCTGATACCCCATCATAAACGGGTTTTGCACGACCATGCCCCGCAAATATCCCTCCTCAATGGCGGCGATTTCTTCCGATGAAGAATCAAATGCATATGCAAATAATCGATCCTGTGCTCCGGTTTCCCGTATGGCTTTTGCCACGCCGATTCCGGTCTGGTCATTGTCGGCGAATATACCGATCAAGTCGTTGTTTGCTTCGAGCAGACCCTTGACAATTTCGGTTGTCAGTTTCTGATCGTTTTCCACGTATTGCACATCCAGCAATCGGATATCCGGTACCAGCTCCTGGATCCGGTTCATAAAGCCGTTGTCCCGGTCCTGGTCTACCTTGGACTCCCGCAGGGAATTGATGACCACAACCTTCTTGCCGGCCGATTGAATCCCGGCGGTCTCCCAATCCCTTACCATTGCGTCCGCCGCCGAAGCTGCCGCCGCAACGTTATTCGTAGCGATAAAGCATGCAATTTTATCTGTATTGATGCGGTTGTCGATGGTCACCACAGGAATACCCTTGGCCATCGCAGCTTCAATTGCGGGAACCGTCAGCTCATTGCTCGTCGATGCAATCACAACGGCATCGGGGGCGTTGGCAAGCGCCGCATGCAGGATTTGAACCTGCTCCTCCACATCGGTTTCTTCCGGTGGCCCCAGCAGGGAGATGTTTACCTTGTCCGACTGCTCCTCGGCAGCATGCTTGGCTCCCGCAAGAAGCGTTTGCCAGAACTCGGAGCGAACAGCCTTTACAATCACCGGAATTTGATACTTGTTCTTTGACATTGTGAATTCCTCCGTCTACATTAATTTAGAAAACCGGTTCCATATAGAGCTGAAATATACGCCGGGTGAAAACCCAGCCGTATAGAGTGCTATTCTTTGGCCTTTCGTTCGGACCCACGCAGGCGAAGTACGGGAGGGAGGATGATCTTTTCCACCTTGGCTGTCCGGTCCGGCATATTGATGCGCTTGAGAAGCAGCCGCGCCGCCTCCGCTCCCATGCTGTGGACGTCGCGGTCAAGGCAGCTGTACTCCAGGCCGAAAATATCGAGACCATCCACCGGGTCGAACCCGACATAGGCAATGTCATCGGGGATTTTCATTCCTCGCTCAAAAACAGCCCGCAAAAACCCTTTGCTGCTCAGGTTGTTGCAAACAAAGTACGCCGTGGGGTATGTGCCGGAGGCCAGCTTCTTTTTGGTCTGCTGGTAAGTGATTTCGGTGTTAAACTCTCCGTGGATAATATTTCGTTCCAGGACGCGCAGGCCGGCCTCTTCCATAGCCTGGCGATATCCCGCCATGCGCTCCCTTCCGATGAACAGCTCCAAATCACCGGCGACAATGCCGATCTGCTTGTGTCCGGCATTGATCAGCGCTTTTGTAGCGGAGTAAGCCCCCTCAAAGTTATTGGAGAAAACTCCGTCAAATTCAATCCCCTTTAGCTCCAGGGGACGATCCAGCAGCACAACGGGCGTGCCGATATCCGATAGGATTTCCAAAACGGCCTGCCCGTTTTTATCGTCCGTGCAGTGAACGGCCGGCGTGTAGATGATACCGCGTACCCGCTGTTGCCGAATATTTTGCAGTGTCCACAGATCATTTTTGGCGCTGTTCTCGGTATGGCACAGAATAAGGGTCAATCCCTGTTCATTAATGACGCTGCCGATTCCCCTCAATATTTCTGAGAAAAAGGGATTATCCGCCTCGGGGATAATTAAAGCAATGGCATTGCTCTCCCGTCTGGAAAGGCTTTGTGCAGTAGCGGATGGAATGTAGTTGTATTCCCGCATGACTTCTGCTATTCGTTGCCGGGTATCTTCCTTTACATACCCGCTGTTATTGATCACACGGGATACCGTCGATTTGGCGACCCCTGCCTTTTTTGCTATGTCCTTGATGGTAATGTCCGCCATACATCTGTCTCCTAACTTCGATTTCCATTATCGATGGAACCAACGCAATTAACGCCAGGCAACATAAGCCGGAGATGGGATTTTCTCTTCCCATATGAGCTTGCCTATCTTTCCGGCAGAAGCATCAAAAGCGAAGACTGCAACAGTATCTGATAAGTGGTTGGCCACAATGAGTGTGCTCTGATCAGGTCCCAGACAGAAATGCCTGGGCCAGTGGCCATGGCTATCTGCGTGATCCGATAATGTGAGTGTACCATTTTGAGGATCAATAGTAAACACGGCAATGCTGTTATGGCCGCGATTGGACACAAGGACATGCCTTCCGTCCTCTGAAACGGCAATATGGGCGGTGTGGTTTTCTCCATCATACCCTTGGGGCAGCGTTGAAAGCATCTGTTTTTCGGCCAATATCCCATTTTGGCAGTCGCAGTCATAGACCACCACATGATCTCCGATTTCCGTAGAGAGATAGGCATATTTCCCGTTGGGGTGGAACGCGAAGTGGCGGGGCCCCTCCCCGGGTTTGACCGGGATTGCAGCTTGCCGGTCGTTGGCAAGGAGAGCGCCGGTTCTCCCATCTGTCCGGTAAATAAACAGCCGGTCCGCACCCAAATCGGCCGCAACGATATATTTCCCGGCGGGATCAGGATTTACGGAATGCGCATGCGGTTCACTCTGCCGGCTTGGAATTACGCTGCTGCCTTCATGCTGGTAAACGGTTGCAGCCGGGCCCAAGGCGCCGTTTTGGCCGATCGGGCAGACCGCAATGTTGCCGCTGTAGTAATTTGCCGCATACAGCCAATTGCCGCAAGGGCTTATTGCGATCTGGCAGGTCGATGAGCCTTCGGGTATCACCAAGCTGTTTTGCAGATATAAGGAGCCATCTTGCGGATCGACAGAATAGGATGAAACACAGCCTTGGCCGAGATATTCATTGGAGGAATAAGCAAAACCGCCATGAAAAGCAAGATAAGTGGGATTCCGGCTTTTCGTTGTGGAAACCGGCGACATCTCTCCGGTATCCGCATCAAGTTCAAACACGTAAATGCCTTTGCTGTCGGTAATCCGGTTGTCCTCCAGCTCCTGGGTATAGGTGCCGACATAAAGCTTATATTTTGACATAAAATATACTCCCTGTAATTCTAATAGATATCCAATAACGAACCGGTTTCCTATTGTTATAGTATTGAATTATACCTGCAATGTCAAGGGCATATGCGTCTTTCGGAAGAGTAACCAAATAACCGCGAGAAATGCTGGGCAACCTTACAGGCATCTCTCAAATTACAGATTCGATCCGTGTTGTTCATCCTGTACAAAGATAGCAAAGCGTACTATGATTATTACAGAATAAATAAAATTATATTGACTTTTTACTTGCTGTTCAATATACTGCATACATGGAACCGGTTTTCCCTATAGAATAAACCACATTATTTTATCTGTCGCCAGGAAAATAAGTGGTTTTTCTCTGGCAAAATAATGGAACCGGTTTGCTATTTAAGGATCAAAATTCAAATGCGAAAGAAAGGGTTGCTATGGCCATTGATTTCTCAATCAGCATCCATTCGGAGGACATTGTCGACCAGAGCAAAATTCCGCACATCACGTTGCGTGGCGGTGACAAAATGCCCGCAATTGGGATGGGGACCTATCACAACGAGATTTATATACCTATGAGGAGGTTGCGCAGGCAGTCTATGGGGCGATTCACATCGGTTATCGTCTGATCGATTGCGCCTCGGGATATCAGGATGAGCCCCAGATTGGGGAGGCGTTGGAGGCTGTTATGGCAGAGGGGATCCGGCGGGACCAGCTTTTTATCACCTCCAAGCTGGATACGATTCACATGGCGCCGGATGAAGTGTTGCCGGCGCTTCACAGAACGCTGCGGGACCTGCGGCTTGACTACTTGGATGGCTATTACATGCAATATCCCAATTGCTCAGGTCAATGGCGGAATCCATAAAAACAATTGGCGCATGGAAGGTGGTTAACAATGCTTTGAATTGCTGGATTTCCTCATTTTTGGAATTATCAATGGCAGGGGTTATGATGATTCCTTTCGGACGTTGGCGGCTGAGCATGGCCAACGCCTTTGCTTCGTTATGGCTGCCTAAGCGCGTGTTGAAGAGCACCATAAAGCAATCCTGTTGATCCAGCACCTGGCTAATCCCCTCAATGGTTTGGCCGAAATAAGGATTGTTTGCTTCTGGGATGATGACACCAATTGCGGAACTATCCTGCATCGATAAACTGCGCGCTGCTGCGGAAGGGGTAAAGTTGGTCTCGTTGATGACGGCCTCTACCTTTTTTCGTGTATTTTCACTGACATACCCCGTATTGTTCAACACTCTGGAAATGGTCGATTTTGATACACCGGCACGCATGGCAATATTGTTGATTGTATTGTTTTTCTTATCGTTCATATGGGTTTTTCACCTAATCTCACTGCATATTCAAGAACCGGTTTCTTATCGTGTTTATTGGATCTTTTATCAAAATATCATAGAGTTACAGAAAAAGATATTGGCATATTGCACTATATTACATGCGATAATTCTATTATATTGCATGGAGCCAATTGGATTTGTGTCAAAAATAGGGGAGCGTTCCCACATAAGACTATTTGCTGCTTGACAAGCAGCATGCTTGTTTAATTGCCGTACATACGTCGGAGACTGTTAAAGAGAACCTGACAAGTCTGCCATTGCCTTACCTGCATCAATCACCTTGCCGCCACCACATGCAACAATTGCGTCACAGTTCATTTCGGAAAACATGGTGGTTAATCTACCAGCCTCTTTTTGGCAGTATTCACCATTGAATAAGCCCCCAATAAATGACTTTCCAACATCCATATTGCTTGGATCCAGCAGTTCCTCAATAATCTCTTTCGCGCGCTGAGAACAAAGAATAAAACGATCCCCCATTCTGTGAGTATGTATTGTAATTCGCTCCAATTCTTGTCATCCCTGAATATTATGGCCCGGAAATCGGCAATGAATAGCCATAGTGTACTTCCTTCCTGGCTTGCATCCCTCAATTTAGCCACTCATTATAGCTTGCAGAATATAGATTTGTAAAGCACGTGGTCTTTTAGAAGTTATTCCAAGAAGTTGCGACTTTATTGATGCATTCCTGACAAAAATGTAATTATAGTATTGACTTCTACAGCAAAGAATACTATAATTCAAACATGGAACCGGTTTTCTATTTGGTCGTTGAAAATGAGAAAGCCGCTCTTTTGCTATTGACATGGAACCGGTTTGTTAGAAACTCAAAATATATAGAGGAGGCGATTTTCATGGCATTTTATCTAAACGGCTTTGAAACCGTGCAGCCCCAAAAACGAATGATCGACATTACCAACCCTGCAACAGGGGAGGTGCTCCAGCAACTGCCGTACCCGGATCGCGGGGATGGCACGCGAATCCTGGACATCGCAGAAAAGGGGTTTGCGCAGTGGTCTGCGGTGCCCCTTGCGGAGCGGGCGGAGGTTCTCATGAAATATGCCGCACTGCTGGAGGTGAACCTGGAAGAAATCGCATTGACCGAGTGTAAGGATATGGGCAAGGTCATCAGCGAATGCCGCGGCGAGGTGGCCCATTCCGCAAACGTGACAAGAAGTTATGTGGAAAAGGCCATGCATATGGAGGGCCGTGTGGTGCCCGAAAGCCAGAAGGGCCTACATAAAGACATCATCTTCACAAAGCACGAGCCCCTCGGCGTACTGCTCTGCATCGTGCCCTTCAACTTTCCCGTGGAGCTGTACACCCACAAGGTCATTGCGGGCTTGATTATGGGCAATTCCGTAATTGTGAAAGCCCCGTCCGACAACCCGCTGCCCCTGTTGCGGATGACCGAGCTGCTGGTGGAAGCAGGTGTTCCCCAAAGCGCTGTTACCATGGTCTATGCGGGCAGGGAGTTTGTCTCCGAAGAGCTGACCAAAAGCCCCCGTGTGCAGGCAATTTCCCTCACCGGAAGCACCCGGGCCGGCATTGAGGTCTGGAAGGATTCCGCGGAGACCCTTCATCGCGTATTCTTTGAACTGGGCGGCAACGATCCGTTGCTGATTTTTGAGGATGCCGATCTCGATTATGCCGTAAGCGAGATGATTGGGACCAGAACGCCCTGTACCGGACAAATTTGCTGCGCCAGCAAGCGGTTCATTGTGCACAAGTCCATCGCCGATACACTGGTAGAAAAGCTGAAAACTGCGCTGGATCAACTGGTTCGCGGCAATCCGCAGGACGAAAACACGCAGTTTGGCTGCATCGTATCCGAGAAGGCCGCTGCCAAGATTATGGAGCAAATTCAGGCGACCATCGATGCGGGCGCGACCTGTGTCTATGGCAACACGGTAAAGGACAAAACCTTCGTGGAGCCGACTATCCTCACCAACGTGACGAAGGACATGGACATCGCAAAGGACATGGAGGTGTTTGGTCCCGTCTTCCCCATGATCACCTTTGACACCGAGGAGGAAGCGATTGCAATTGCCAACCAGACCTGCTATGGCCTGGAAGCGGCGATTATCACAAAGGACCTGCACAGGGCCCTTGGCCTGGCATCTAAAATTCAAGCTGGCAGTGTGGTTGTAAACGGAGGCGGCAGCTATCGGCATATGGAGATGCCATTCGGTGGGTACAAGATGTCCGGTATCGGACGCGAGAGCGTTTGCACAACGCTGGAAGAATTCAGCCAGGAGAAGAATTACATCATCAAGAATGTACTGTAATGACAGTACAAAGCAAACGGACATACGAAGAAACACTGATTATCGGAAAGGAACAGGTGGCGCATTATGGCTCTTATGGAGCGCAAGAACTTGAAGAAAATGTTGAATAACGGGGAAATGATCATCGGCATGACCTGTCACATCTTCGACCCCATCGTGGCGGAGATCGCCGGGCTGGCCGGTTACGACTACAATCCGGATGGACGGCGAGCACAGCGGTATTGATTTTGCCGATGTAAAGCTTTTCCTCCGTGCGGCGGAAAGCGTGGGCGTGCCAGTGATCATCCGGCTGAACCGGCCCGATGACATCACCGCCCTCAATGAACTGGGCGTTGCCGGCTTCCAGTTCCCCCATGTCCAGAACGCCGAGCAGGCCCGGATGTACGTGGAGCGGGTCAAGTATGCTCCTGTTGGATGGCGCGGCTTTGCCAGTACGCTCCGCGCGCAGAAATACGATATGACCAAATTTGAGGATTACTACAAGTTCGCGAATGAGGAAACCCTTCTCCTTGTCCAGATTGAGGAAAAACAGGGCATTGAGAACATGGAGGAGATTATCGCCGTGGAAGGCGTCGATGTGATCGTTACCGGCAAAGGGGATATCTCCCAGTCTCAGGGCGTAATCGGCGACGTGTTTAACCCGAAGGTGGATGCCGTGAAAAACCGCATTATGGAGGTTGCCGCCAAGTATAATAAGCCGACCTTGGTGGTTGGCAAGGACCGGGAAGACTGGATCAATCTGGTGAAAAACAAAAATGTCGCGATTGCGGAGTATATCCAGGATATTGACCTGCTGCTCAATGGTGCGATTCAAGCGCGGAAAGACGCCGAATACCTAAAAGATGCCAGGCAGGGAAAAATCTAAACGTACGAATCGATAGAAAGAGGGCGCGTTTTCTGCCATGAAGACGCGCTCTCTCTTTATTAAATGTTTGAGGAGGCTGCATAATGGGAAGCAATGTATTCGTAGGACAATCCGGTGGACCAACGGCGGTAATCAATGCCAGCCTGGTGGGCGTATATCAGTCCGCTCAGGCAAGAGGTGCGCGACATATCTACGGCATGTTAAATGGCATACAAGGTCTTTTGGATGACAGGTATGTTGATCTATGCGACACGATTACATCAACCATGCATATTGAACTGTTGAAGCGAACGCCGTCTTCCTACCTGGGTAGCTGTCGTTACAAGCTCCCTGAGCCGGAGATAGATGAGGTTGTTTATAAGGAACTCTTTTCGCTTTTCAGAAAGCTGGATATTGGTTATTTTTTTTATATTGGTGGCAATGATAGTATGGACACCATTCATAAGCTTTCCAGGTATGCATCCGCAATAAACAGTGATATTCGGTTAATTGGCGTTCCTAAAACAATTGATAATGATTTAGTGGGTACCGACCATACTCCGGGGTATGGTTCGGCAGCTAAATATATTGCGGCTACAATGAAGGAAATTATTCGAGATGGCCTTGTGTATAACCAAAGAAATGTGACAGTGGTGGAAATTATGGGAAGAAACGCTGGCTGGCTTACAGGCGCGGCGGCCCTGGCAAGAGGAGAGGACTGCGAAGGGGTCGACATGATCTGCCTCCCGGAACTTCCATTTGACATAGACCGCTTTATGCGAAAAGTCGAAAGCTTGCAGAAAGAAAGGGCGTCTGTGGTAATTGCAGTATCAGAAGGTATCAAAATGCCGGATGGTAGATATGTATGTGAACTGGCGGATAATGCTGCATTTGTTGATGCATTTGGGCATCGCAGTCTGAGTGGCACTGCTCGATATTTGGCAAACATTATTGCAGAAAGATTGAATTGCAAAACGCGGGCAATTGAACTGTCTACATTACAGCGCTGCGCAGGCCATCTGACGAGCAGGGTGGATATTACAGAAGCATTCCAGGTTGGCGGAGCCGCTTCCAAGGCGGCTTTTGAAGAGGAAAGCGGTAAAATGGTTGCCATTAAGCGATTGAGTGACGACCCCTATCAAATGACAACGACTTTGCTGGACATAGACAGTGTTGCCAACAGAGAACGCAAAGTGCCTTCTGCATGGATATCCGAATGTCATTTTGATGTAGATGAGCGATTAATCAGTTATGTTCGTCCACTAATTCAGGCCGAGCTGACACCAATTTATGTAGAGGGGTTGCCCAGACATATTCGCATAAATTTATGAAATATAACTGCATGTGGGGATTCCAGCGTGACCAAAAAGTATATAGCAATTATTAGGCATAGAAATAGGCGTAAAGCAGAATCTATACGAAACCAAACTAAATCATCATGCACTGTTGCAATGCTTCAACGTCAAATAAATGAATATATAAAAAGGCAATACCATGGACTCAAAGTTATTGACCTGCCAAATGAAACGTTGGATCATTGTCTGCATTTAATTGACGAATTTCAATTCTTTTATTGTGGACTGTTTTCGGTAAAATGAAAGTATCGCAAAAGGTCTCGAAAAAGTTAGCACCCCAAATGGCATAAAAAGTGAGCCATTGTCAGCACCTGAAATAACAGCTACCCTTAGAATTGTCAAGAGACTAAGGAGGTAGCAGAAAGGTGTTAAGAATGGCTCAAGTAAATAATATCAAGGATCTGTACGAAAATGAAGACCTGAGTTTGCGAGAAATTTCCCGTCAAACAGGTCACAGCTTCAAGACCGTCCAAAAGTACGCCTACCAGCTCGACTGGAGCGAGGACAATCTGCCGGATACCGAGCCAACGAGCTATCCGGTGTTGGGAGATTTCATTCCCGTAATTGATGAATGGCTGGAAGCCGACCGTAAGATCCCGCGCAAGCAGAGGCACACCGTTTGGAGGATTTTCTGCCGTTTGCGGGATGAGCACGGTTTCGGCGGCAGCTATTCCAGCGTAAAAAAGTACGTCCGCAAAAAGCGGTTTGTGATGAATTCCAAGAACAGTGGTTATTTGCCTCTGGAGCATACGCTGGGCAGTGGGCAAGTAGATTTCGGAAAGCATCTCTACTACGATGGTGCAGGGCAGGAGCAGGACGGCTATGCACTAACCATTTCCTTCCCGAATTCCAACAAAGGGTACACCCAAACTTTCCCCTCTCAGAACCAGGAATGCCTGCTTACCGGTATGAAACGTATCTTTGAGCATATTGGCGGCGTTCCGCCGGTGCTGCGCTTTGACAATATGTCCACCGCCGTTGTGCAGGTACTCAAGGGTACAGACCGAATTCTCACAGACGGCTTTACCCGCTTCATGATGCATTACCGTTTCCGCGCAGAATTCTGCAATCCAGCATCCGGCAACGAAAAAGGCAACGTGGAAAACAAGGTGGGTTACAGCCGCAGAAATGCCTTTGTGCCGGTTCCGACTATTGTTTCCTTTGACGGCTTCAATGAGTCCCTGTGGGAATGGTGCGAGAAGGATGCCCAGCGGCCTCATTACAAGAAGAAACTGCTGATTGCGGAGCTTTGGGAAGAGGACAAAGCCAGCCTTCTGTGCCTGCCGGAGTATCCATTCTCGGTGTTCCGCTATGCAGCACTGACGGTGAACAAAAGCGGCTTCGTGACCATTGAAACCAACAAATACGGCCTTTCTCCCATGCTGTCCGGCGAAACGGTGCAGGCCAAGATTTTCTATGACCATGTGGAGTTTTTTCATGACCACCACCCGGTTGGGCACTATCGCAGGAGCTACAAAACCAATGATGAGGTCTACGACTGGACGCAGTATGTGTCCGTGCTCTGCAAAAAGCCTGGTGCAATTGAACACACCCGCTTCTTCCACCAGATGCCGCAGCAGTGGCAGACATTTTTGGAACAGACCAGCGGCAGAGAGCGCAAAAATGCGCTTCAGCTACTCAGCGAAATTGTATCTGACGGCAATGCCGCCCTGTGCGCCGATGCACTGGAGCTCGCCGGCGAGAATGGCCGCACGGATGCGGACAGCCTCCGGCAGTGCTATTACATGATTGCAAAGAAGGAATACCGACCTGATCCGCTGAAGCTGCCCGGTTCTCCGGTGCTAAACTACAATCCCAACCTTTCCGCCTATGACGGCCTGACGGGAGGTGGCGCGAATGTCTGAGGAAATTGAGCTGATGATGCGACAGGTGAAGTTGGGCGGCATGGCCAAGGAATGGCGCTCCGTCCAGTTTGAAAGTACAGAGCAATATGTGACCGACCTGCTGAAGCTGGAGCTGAAAGAGCGTGAAGCCAACAGGATTAACCGCATGGTGAAAAC
>ENA-UOJP01001427-UOJP01001427.1-human-gut-metagenome-genome-assembly--contig:-C102-NODE-1427-length-28922-cov-8.477673_pt1 | contig 28922 bp, 28 predicted proteins | sample MGYA00242353_ERZ723900 | MGnify/ENA metagenome assembly ERZ723900
GGAGGGCGCTCCACGCCCGAGCGAAAGGGAACACGGAGGGGCAGGCATCAGGCCTGCGCCGTAGTTTTCCCGATCCCCCTGCGGAGCGCCCTCTCCGGGCTTAGAGCCATCCCCCGGTTCGGACTATGAGCCAGACGGCCCTGCCCGCCCCCGGTTCTTTTCCTCAACCCCTTCCCCCGGCTGCGTATCAATTCTACTTCTCCCTCATAATCCCCACAATCACCCCCTCCGTCTCCACCATCCCCGGCGAAGCGATCAGTCCCATATTATGCATGGTCTCTTCCGGCGTCATCCCGTTAATCCCATGCACATTATCAATAAAAATCCCCTGCATGGCAAAATCCACCGACTGGAACGCCGCGTCCACCGCCACAACGCCCTTCATGGTACATCCCTTATTTCCCCCGTCGCAGATCATTCCGGTCAGACTGCTAGCCATATTATTGATCGTCTTAGCTATCATATCCACCGTTCCATCCTTCAAATACACCAGTCCGCAGGCCATTCCCGTGCCCGCCGCGATCCCGCACCCGCAGAACGCCGACAATTTCCCGGAATACTCCTTAATATACATACAAACCAGGTAACTGAGCGCCGTAGCCCGCAGCAGCTTCTCATCCGGCATCCCCTTCACCTTCGCCACCGCGTACAATGGCAGCGTGGCGATAATCCCGTGGGCCCCGGATCCCGTAATACTCATAGCCGGCTTGTCAAGCCCGATCACCCGGGCCTCGATGGCCGCGTTGCACAGCAGCGACGCCGTCTTCTGCTCATCCTCCGAGAAAATCTCTCCCCCGTTCTTCTTAAGCAAATACCGGGCGTAGGTCGTCCTGGGATTTTCAAGTCCCTCCTCAAACAGCTCATAGTTCATTTGAAACGCATCCATAATAAACCGGATCTCCTCCACATCCACCGTGGAACTATACTCATAAATCTGCTCCAGGGTATAAGCGTGGATCAGCGGCTTCGCCAGCGCCTCGTCCCCGCGCTTTTCCTCCCCTGAGAACACCACTTCCCCGTTCACCGCGATCCGGACAATGTTGGTGTGGGAATCCCGGATGGTCACCACGGCCTCCCCGCTCTCCGTCTCCACCGACGCCTCGATAAAAATGCGGCTGGTGATCTCCGTCATCTGTGCCTCCACCATCCCGGCGGCCACCATTTTCTCAGCAGCCTCGTTGTCGGCCTCGGTCACATCCGCCAGACTCTCCAGCCCCTTTTCGGGAACCCCGGCCACAGCCCCCAGGGCCGCCGCGTAAAGGTTGCCCACATGGCTGCTTCCCGGAATCCCGCAGGTGTACGCGTTCTTGTACATCCCGCTGTTCAGCTTCAAAAGGATCTTTTTCACGTCCCCCTTTAAATAGGAACGGGCAGTGGACACCGCAAAGGCGATGGCCCCCGGTTCCGTCACGCCCAGCGCCGGTTTCATATCGTTTTTAATCAGTTCTGTCAATTCATGCATAGTAATCTCTCTGCCTCCCTGTTTTACTTAGCTGAAAAGCCGCTCTGCTTTCAGCGCGGCGGCTTTTATCATCTTACACCCGGACGGTGTTTTGTTCAATGTTTTTTCAAATCCTACGCAATCGCCCGCAGGCTGCGCCAGCGGCCCATTACATTCAGCAATCGCCCGCAGGCTGCGCCGGCGGCCCATTACATTCAGCAATCGCCCGCTGGCTGCGCCGGCGGCCCATTACATTCATAACAAATGGCATGCCGCGAAATGCCCCGGCGATACCTCCCTGAATTCCGGCCGCTCCTCCGCGCAGCGCGCGGTGGCGTGAGGACATCTGGAGGCGAACTTGCAGCCCGGCGGCGTGTTGATGGGGCTGGGGATATCGCCCTTTAACATCTGCACCTTCTTGGTCTTGCTGATGGCCGGGTCCAGCTCCGGCACGGCGGACATCAGGGCCTGGGTGTAGGGGTGCAGGGTGTGGGTGTAGAGCTCCTCGGTCTCGGCGAACTCCACCAAAGACCCCAGGTACATCACGCCCACCTTGCGGGAAATGTGGCGCACCATAGACAGGTCGTGGGCGATAAAGAGGTAGGTCAGCCCCAGCTCGGCCTGCAAATCCTCCAGCATATTCACCACCTGGGCCTGAATGGACACGTCCAGGGCGGAAATGGGCTCGTCGCAGACGATAAACTCCGGGTTCACAGCCAGCGCTCTGGCGATGCCCACTCTCTGGCGCTGGCCGCCGGAGAACTCGTGGGGATAGCGGCTGGCGTGGTCCTTGCCCAGGCCCACGGTGGCCAGCAGCTCATAGATGCGCGCCTGCCGCTCCTTCCCCTCGTACAGATGGTAGATGTCCAGGGGTTCCCCGATAATGTCCGACACGGTCATGCGGGGATTTAACGAAGCGTAGGGGTCCTGGAAAATCATCTGCAGATTTTTCCGGTACGGCCACACCTCCTTGGCGCTCATGGGCGCTAAATCCACTCCTTTGAACAGAATCTGCCCGGCCGTGGGCTTGTACAGGCGCATGATGGAGTAGCCGGTGGTGGATTTTCCGCAGCCGGACTCTCCCACCAGACCGATGGTCTCCCCCTTGTGGATCTGGAAGGAAACGTCGTCCACCGCCTTCACGTACTCAATCTGTTTTCCCAGAAGCCCTTTCCGGTTCTCGAAATACATTTTTAAATTCTTTACTTCCAGCAAAATCTCATTGGTCACGGCGGATTCCTCCCTTCTGTGCCTCATACATTGGGTTGGACGGAGCCTGAGGATGGCACATAAAACAGCTCACCCGATGGGTTTCGCTTAAATACTGCTCCGGCACCGGCATGGAGGCGCAGGCCTTCATGGCAAACTGGCACCTGGGGTAGAACGGACATCCGGTGGGCGGATTGAGCATATCCGGCGGCGTGCCGAGAATGGGAATCAGGCGCTGCTTGGACTCCTCCCCCGTCACTTTGGGGATGGAATTCAACAGTCCCATGGTATAAGGATGTCTGGGCTCGTAGAAGATTTCCTCCGTGGTCCCCTCCTCCATCACCTTGCCGCCGTACATTACGATGATCTTGTCGCAGATGCTGGAGGCGCAGCCCAGGTTATGGGTGATCAGAATGGTGGCGGTCCCAAGGCGCTCGTTGAGCTCCTTCATCAGGGACAAAACCTGAGCCTGGATGGTCACGTCCAGGGCCGTGGTGGGCTCGTCCGCGATCAAAAGGTCCGGCTCGCAGGATAAAGCCATGGCGATCATGGCGCGCTGGCGCATACCGCCGGAAAACTCGTGGGGAAAGGACTCGTAGCGCTTCTCCGGGGAAGGGATTCCCACCAGCTTCAGCATCTCCACGGCCCGTTTCTTCGCCTCCGCCTTGGTCATCTTCTGATGGGTCAGAATGGCCTCGGTAATCTGGTTTCCGATAGTGAACAGGGGATTTAGGGACGTCATGGGGTCCTGGAAAATCATGGAAATCTGGTTGCCCTGAATCTTCCTCATGCGGCCCTTTTTCACCTTGGTCAGGTCCTCGCCCTTAAAGAGAATCTGGCCCCCGGTCACTCTGCCGGGATGGGCCAAAAGCCCCATGATTGACAAGCTGGTCACGCTCTTACCGCTGCCGGACTCTCCCACAATACCCACGATCTCGTTTTTATGGACGGAAAAGCTCACGTCGCGGATGGCCTTTACTTCCCCCAGATGAGTAAAGAAAGAAGTGTGCAGCCCTTTTACTTCCAATAATTCTTCGTTCATTGTACCGCTCCTTCCTATCTTTACTTTCTCTGCTTCGGATCAAAGGCATCCCTGAGTCCGTCGCTGAACAGGTTGAATGTCAAAATGGTTACGGAAATGGCGATGGCCGGGAACACCATCTGGTACGGATACACATAGATTCCGGCCAGAGCGTCGTTGCACAGCGTGCCCCAGGAAGCCATGGGCGCCGAGATTCCAAGACCCACGAAGCTGAGGAACGCCTCGTTGAAAATGGCGCTGGGAATCTGCATTGCGATGTTTACCATGATGGGACCCATCATGTTGGGGATCAGATGCTTGGTGATGATCCGCCGGGTGTCCGCGCCGGTGACGATGGCTGCCTTGACGAACTCCTGCTGCTTTAAGGTCAGCACCTGCCCTCTGACGATCCGGGCCATCTTCACCCAGAAGGTCAGGCCCAGCGCCAGGATAATGGACACGATACCCGGCCCCACCACCACCATGATCAGAATCACGTACAGCGTCATGGGAATGGAGTCCAGCACGTCCACGATACGCATCATGATGTTGTCCGTCTGTCCGCCCGCGTACCCCGCGATGGCTCCGTAGAACACGCCCACCACAAAGTTGATGAAGGCGGCGAAAAAGCCTACTAACAGGGAGATTCGAGCGCCGTACACGATCCGGATGAACAGGTCGCGGCCCAGGCCGTCGGTGCCCAGAAGATAGGTCTGGTTCTTGACGCTCACCTGGTGGGTCAGCGGTTCCCCGTCGCAGGTCACCTGGGTGCGGGCCATCTTGTTCTCCAGAATATCCTGGGCCTCGCTCAGGCTGATCTCCTTGGTGTCCGTGCCCTCGAAATACTTCTTAAGATAATCGGCTTTTTTCACCTGGACCATGTTGTTCCCGCTCTTTTTCGCCGATTTCTCCAGCTTCTTGTACTCCTTCAGCGCGTCGGAGTAAAAGCTGTAGTCGACCACAACCGCCTTGCCGTTGATGTCGAAATAATTCTTTTTCTGGGCCATGTCCTTGCGGGTGGCCTCCGCCAGCCCCTTAAGCTCGCCCTTGGGACTGACCACCATCAGCATATACTGGGGCGTCACATAGATACTGTTCTCTTCGTCAACCGGGTACACCTTCATAACCGCCGGCAGATTGGCCAGGTTTAAATCCTGCTGTTTATAGCTGTAGGGCCAGAACCAGGGGATCACGATGGCTCCCAGGGTGATGACGACAATGGCGATCATGGAAACCATGGCCACCTTGTTGGCCTTCAGCCGTCTCCAACCGTCCTGGAAGAAGGTGAGGCTGGGCCTTTCAATTTTCTCTGCATCTTTTTCCTGCTGCTGTAGAGGTTCCCAGACCTCGGCAGGAAGATTGTTCAGCTCGTTTTCATTTGTCATGCTCTGTCTCCTAACACCTATTGATACTTGATTCTCGGGTCAATCAGCACATAAAGGATATCCACAACCAGAATACAGATCACCAGGATCACGGAGAAGAACACGGTGATTCCCATGATCAGGGTGTAGTCGCGGTTTAAAATGCTGTTGGTGAACAGGTTTCCGATTCCCGGTATGCCAAACACCTTCTCCACCACAAAGGAGCCGGTGATCAGAGCCGCGAACATGGGCCCGATGTAGGTGACCACGGGAAGGATGGCGTTGCGCATGGCGTGCTTTCCCAGCACCTTCCACTCCGGCAGCCCCTTGGCTCTGGCGGTGCGGATGTAATCCTGATTCAGCACGTCCAGGGTGGAGGTGCGCATGAGCCTCACCACGTAGGCCAGGGAGAACAGGGCGCTGACGATCACCGGACCGATGTAACCCTTCCAGTTGTTCACGCCGTAGGAGGGCACCAGGCCCAGAATCTTGCTGAACACGAACAAAAAGCCCGTGGCAAACACAAAGCTGGGTATGGTGGCGCCCAGGGTGGACAGGAACATGAGCAGCCGGTCCACGAATTTATTTTGCCGCAGCGCGGCGATAATCCCAAAAAACACTCCCACCAGAAGCACGATGGCGGAGGCCCAGATTCCGATGGTCAGGGAGTACGGAAATCCGGAGGAAATGATGTCGTTGGTCGTGAGTCCCTTTTTCATAAAGGAAATTCCGAAATCGCCGTGGGCGTAATCGGACAGATATTTGACATACTGTTCGGACAGCGGGCGGTCCAGCCCGTATTTCGCCTTCATATTTTCAATAATCACGGGGTCCGCCATTTTTTCTGAGGAAAAGGGATCGCCCGGGATGGCTTTCATCAGGAAGAACGTGAGGGTCATGATAAACCAAATGGTGATAATCGCGGATACGACCCGCTTTAATATGTATCGAAGCATTTTCTGGCTCCTTTCGTGTACATCAGGCACGAAACAGGGCGGGGCCCGGTTCCGCACAAACGCATGCGGCGCGTGTAAAAACGGGAGGCCGGCAAAGGGTATCCCTACCGGCCTCCGTCAGTCTGTCCGCTTATTCAATCACACTGGCTGACTTGAACATAAAGGTATTGCTCGCCGTCAGCTCAACATCCTCGACCAGGTCCTCGTTGACCACCGCCGTATAGGACGGATAGTAGAGCGGGGTAACCGGCATATCCGCCATCAGAGCCTGCTCCGCCTCGATCCAGGCGTTGTCACGGTCCGCGCCCTGGGACGCAAGAGCCTTGTCAAAGGCGATATCGAACGCCTCGTTGCCCGGGTTTAAGGTGGTGTCATGGGGAGCTCCGGTGTACGGTTTCCATCTCCACTGGGGAGTGTTGTTGCCGTTCTGGGAGTAGAACAGCTTGATCAGTCCGCTGGCATCGTAGGGGCTGTTGGTCCAGCCGCCGGTGGCCATCTGGTAGTCGCCCTTGTTCTTGGTGGAGGTGAACACGCTGGACTCCTCCGCGCGCAGGGTAACGGTGATTCCTAAGTTGTCCTCCAGCATCTGCTGAATGGCCTCACAGGTCTTTTTGTTGCGGTCGTTGTTGGCGTATGTAATTTCCAGAGCCGGGAAGTCCTTGCCGTCGGGATATCCGGCCTCGGCCAGTTCCTGCTTCGCAGCCTCAACATTGGCCTGTCTGGGGTTGATTCCGTACTCTTCCGCCGGATAACCGTCGCTCTCCATGGTTCTGAAGGAGCCGCCGTCGGTCTTCTGGCAGGTGGGTGCGATAAAGCCGCTGGCCGGAACGCTGCCGTCCTTTAACACCTGCTCCACGATCTGCTTGCGGTCGATGGCGTAAGCGATGGCCTTGCGCACATGCACATTGTCGGTGGGCGCTTTGTCCACGTTGAAGTTCATGAACTGAGCTCCGGTGTCGGCGCTGACGATTACGTTGGGATCTTCCGCCACGATCTGGGGGATCTGCTCGGAGGGAAGGTTGTCCATCACGTCGATCTCACCCGCCTGGTAAGCCTGGTAAGCAGTGTTGTCGTCGGTGATGATCACGGCCTTGACTCCCGCCAGCTTCACGGAATCCGCGTCATAATAGTTGGGGTTTTTCTTGAACAGGAAATGGGAACCTACCTGATACTCTTCCAGCATGAACGGTCCGTTGCTGACGCAGGTCTCCGGCTTCTTCTCCCAGCCCTCTCCGGCCGCCTCCACAACGTCCTTCTTGATCGGAAGGTAAACGTCGTTGGCAACCAGCTGCGGGAAGTAGGGGGTCACGTTCTTTAACACGACCTCGAAGGTATAGTCGTCAATGGCCGTGGCCTTGATGTCGTCATAGGAGCCGGTTCCGTCGAAATACTCCTGGCCGCCCACCACATAGTCGGTGATGGCCTGCAGCGCCTCGGAAGCGTAATCCGGATCGCAGATTCTTCTCCAGGAATACTCAAAATCCTTGGCGGTAACGGGATCTCCATCGGACCACTTGGCGTCGTCTCTCAAATGGAAGGTGTAGGTCTTGCCGTCCTCGGAAACGTCCCAGGACTCTGCGATCCCCGGCTTAAAGCCGTCGGACGTGGAGACGGTCAGTCCCTCAAACAGCTGTTTCACGATTGCATCCGAAATGGATTCAGAATTGTTAGTGGGGTCCCAGAGCTTGGGCTCCTTGTTCAGGCGCCAGACCAGATAGCGGTCGGAACCGGCGGAAGCCTCCTCCTCTGCCTCAGCTTCGGTCTCCTCCTCAGCGGCGGAAGTTATGCCCCCCCCCCCCTGATTCGTGGTGGCCTGGGTCTCGGCCGGCTTGGAACCGGAACCGCAGGCGCTAAGCGTCGCCGCGGCCGCAGTGGCAAGCAGCAGTGAAACTAACATTCTTTTTTTCATAGCATATCCTCCTCTGTGCTCATTTTTACCTATAGTATAATTATTTTTGTTTATTTTGTCAATATATTGACTTTATTTTCTTGTACGATTATAATATTTTTATATTTCAGGTCATTTCGACCCCAATTTTGCAGGAGGAAGCATATGAAAATTTATATTTCGGTGGACATGGAAGGCATGGCCGGAATCACCGCCCCCTTCCAGGAGAAGGAGGAGGTTCCTTCATTTCGAAGAGCGCTTCATAACCAGATCCGTTGGATCATAGACGGCATACGCCAGTCGGCCGTAAACGGCTCCGTGGAGGAGATCACCATCTCCGATTCCCACGGCAGCGGCACCAACCTTTCTTATGATGAGCTCTGTGCCATGGACGAGCGGATCAGCCTGGTCAGCGGTTCCCCGCGCAAGCACTTCATGATGTCCTGTCTGGATGAAAGCTACGACGTGGTCTTTCTGGCCGGCTACCACGCGGGTCCCGGCGAGCCCCTGGCCAACATGGACCACAGCTTTTCCGGCCGCGCCGTGGGCTGCCTTAAGATCAACGGCCATTATATGAACGAATCCACCACCAACGCGGCCCTGGCCGGGGACTACGGGGTGCCGGTGGCCCTGGTGGCCGGGGATTCCGGTCTGCGCCGCCAGCTCATCGACCAGAAGCAGATGCCCTGGGTGGAGTTTGTGACCACCAAGGAGAGCCTGTCCCGCTACGCCGCCAAGTTCCCGCCGCAGAAGAAGCTGCGGGAGGACACGGCCGCGGCCGTAAAGCGGGTGCTGGAATCCGACTTAAAGGCCCTGCCCCTCTACCGCGTGGAAGCGCCCATCCGCCTGGCCATCGACTTTAAAACCACCGCCATGGCCGAGATGGTGGCCCAGCTGCCCATGGTGGAGCGGATCAGTGGCACGGAGGCCGAAGTGATCTGTCAGAATATGACCGAGGTGGAATGCGCCATCTCCGCCATCACCGGCCTGGCCGGAATCGCATAAGAGCGGCCGCACGGCACTGCGCTGCCCGTCGCCGCTGCCCCGCGCCTCCCAAATTATGATCCGCATATATGCATACTGTATACAATACGAAAGGAAGAATCCATTATGAATCAGTATAATTTTGATGAAATCATTGACCGCACCGGCACCGACTGCCTGAAATGGGACGACAACGGCAGCCCGGACATCCATCCCATGTGGGTAGCCGACATGGACTTCGCGGTGGCCCCCGAGATTCAGGCCGCCATGGAGCGCCGCCTGCGCCACCCTGTGTACGGCTACACCTTCCACGGCGACGGCCTGCTCTCCGCCATCACCTCCTGGGTGGGACGCCGCTATCACTGGAACATTGAGAAGGAGTGGGTGGAATTCAGCCCCGGCGTGGTTCCCGCCCTGTCCATGAGCGTGCTGGCCTTCACCAATCCCGGCGACCGGGTGATCATCATGACGCCGGTGTACCGCCCCTTCTACAACTCCGTGCGGGAGAACGGCCGGGTGATCGTAAACCACCAGCTGTCCAAGGACGAGAACGGCTACTACACCATCGATTTTGACCGCCTGGAGTCCCAGATCGACAAGCGCACCAAGATGATCATGATGTGCAATCCCCACAACCCAGCGGGCCGCGTCTGGACCCGCGAGGAGCTGACCGCCCTGGCGGACATCGCCAAACGCCACGACCTGATCGTGGTCTCCGACGAGATCCACGCGGACTTCATCTACTCCGGCCACGAGCACATTTCCATCGCCTCCCTGTCCGAGGACATGGCGAACCGCACCGTGACCGCCTACGCGCCCAGCAAGACCTTCAACCTGGCGGGGCTCTGCCAGTCCTACGTGGTGATCCCCAATCCCCGGATGCGGGACGCCTACATGGCCATCTACGACGGCTGCATGGACCTTGGGAGCAACGTGTTCGGCATGACCGCCCTGACCGCGGCCTACAACGAAGCCGAGGGCTGGCTGGACCAGCTTTTGGTCTACCTGGAGGCCAACCGGGACTACGCGGTGGACTATATCCGCAAAAACATCCCCGAAATCAAGGTCTGCGTGCCCGAGGGCACCTATCTGCTGTGGCTGGACTGCGCGGGACTTGGGCTGAAAAATGAGGAGCTGAACCATTTTTTCCTGGAAAAGGCCAAGGTGCGCATGAACATGGGCTACCGCTTCGGCGAGCAGGCCGATACCTTTATGCGCCTCAACATCGGCTGTCCCAGAGCGCTTCTGGACGAAGGACTGTCACGGATCGAACAGGCGGTAAAGGCGCGCTGACAAACGGGGGAAATGACTATGAATTGGAACCGCATTCGTGAAGAACGGAAGAAAAAGGGATACACGCTGGCCCAGGTGGCCCGGGAGACTGGTTACAGCATCGGATATATTTCCCAGCTGGAACGCAATCAAAAGGAACCATCCCTGGCCGCTCTGCGGAAAATCGCGGCCTGCCTCGGCTGTTCCGAGGTCTACCTGATTATGGGCCAGGAAAATGAGACCGCCGTGTCCCACTCGCCGGATCAGGACACGCCCTACGGTCCCGGTTACATACTCCGCAGGGACCAGCGGGTTCCCATGAAAATACCGGAGATCGACACGGCCTACTCGATCTTCACGCCGGACCGGCTGCCGGATAACCGCAAACCCTGCATGACCGGGCTTTTCGTCACCTTAAAGCCCGGCTGCTGGGTCACGGAGACTATGATCCTGCACCAGAACATGGACGAAACCGTGCTGATCACAGAGGGACAGCTGGAGGTTCACATCGGAACCCATGTGTACGACGCCGGCACCGGGGACTGTCTCTACATTCCCCAGAATACGCTTCACAACTATCTGAACACCGGCCTGAAGGATGCCCAGTGCATCGTATTCTTCTCAGACCTGATCTATTAGGAGGACTTATGAATATTCAATACACCATTGACGGGCATTTCGACATGCTCGGGGATGTCTGCCAGCGCAGACGGAACGGGGAGCGGGAGGTGATACGCCGCTGCTTCTACCCCGCCTTCGCGGCCGGACATGTGACGGGCGTGGTCGCCTCAATCTTTGTGGACAGCTGCCGCCTGCCCTACGGCGCCCTGGAGGACGCCATGGAGCAGGTGGGCGCGCTGCACTGCGAGATCGCGGAGTCCCCGGACATTCTCATGCTGTGCACCTGCGCGGCGGACTTCGAGGAGGCGGCCCGCAGCAAAAAGCTGGGCGTGCTCATGTCCTTTGAGGGGGCGGAGCCCGTCTCCTCCCTGACGCTGCTCCACAGCTTTTACGCCGCAGGGGTGCGGGGCCTTGGACTGGCCTGGAGCCGCAGAAACCAGGCTGCGGACGGCTGCGATTTCATGGGCGGACTGAAAAAAGGCGGGCTGACCCAGTTTGGCCTGGACCTGGTCCGGGAGGCGGAAAAGCTCTCCATGCTCATCGACATCAGCCACCTGAGCGACGAGGGGGTTGAGGACGTGCTGAACCATACTTCCTGCCCCATCGTCGCCACCCACAGCAACGCCCGCGCCATCGCCTCCAACAACCGCAACCTGACCGACGCCCAGATGGCTGAGATCGCCCGCAGGGGCGGCCTGGCAGGCTTAAACGGCTGCAGCATCATCGCCTCGGAGACAAAGGAGGGCGCCAGCCAGGAAAAACTCATCGAACACCTGGATCACATGATCGATGTGATGGGCGAGGACCACGTGGGCTTCGGCTTTGACTTCTGCGATCAGTTCCTGACCGGAAGCTCGGCCCAGGATCTGGCAAGGATGCCCTACGTGTCCTTTGATCTGGTGGGCGGCCACGGGGCGCTGCCGGAATTTATCGGCCGGCTGGCGGACCACGGCTACGGGGAAATGCGCCTGAAAAAGATCGCCGGAGAAAACTGGCTGGAGCTATTTAGAAGACTGGATACGAAATGATGCATACCGCAGGCAGGCGGACAGACGCTGCAAAGACGCGGTTCGCCAGCCTGACATTGCCGGAACCATCAGGAGGAAATCATGAATCAGAACCTTGAAGAAAATGTGAGACAGATACTATCGAGATGGACAGAGGGGCTTTGCCCGGGCGGACAGGTGTTGATCCGCAAAGGCGGGGAAACCTTCTACGAGGGCTGCTTTGGCTACGGGAACCTGGAAAACCGGATTCCCATCACGCCGGAGAGCATCTTTCACATCGCGTCCATCTCCAAGCAGTTTACCGTGCTCTCCGTTCTGCTGCTGCAGGAGGACGGCCTGCTGAGTGTGGACGACGACATCCGTCGCTATGTGGGCGACCTGATCCGCTTTGAGGAGCCGGTGACCCTGCGCCAGATGTTCAACAACGTCAGCGGCATCCGGGACCAGTGGGAGCTGCTGTTCATGCGGGGGATCAAGATCAACGACTCCATCGACATGGAGGACGTGAACGAGACCATCCGCCTGCAGAAATCGCTGAACTTCCCGCCCCAGGAGGGCTATCTCTACAGCAACACGGGTTTTCACCTCTTGTCCGTGATCGTGGAGCGTTTAAGCGGCATGAGCTTCCCCCAGTTTGTGAGGGAGCGCATCTTTAAGCCCCTGCACATGGACAACACCCTGGTGCGGGGCAGCTACAGCCAGATCATCCCGGGGCTGGCCTACTCCTACCAGGACGACGGCACCGGAACCTACTACTACAACCCGCTTAACTACTCCCTGTACGGACCCACCAGCGTCAACACCTGCGCCCGGGATCTGATCAAAATACTGGACGAGTACCGCAATCCCTCCCTGTTCAGCCCCGAGACGGTAAAAACCGTTCTCACCGCGGCTGTGCTCAAGGACGGCAGTGAGATCGAATACTGCGGCGGCATGATGACTCATGTCTGGAACGGCCTCAAGGTCTACGAGCACGGAGGCGCGGACGCCGCTTACCGCGCCCAGCTTCTGTGGATTCCCGAGAAGGAGCTGGAGGTGGTTCTGCTCAGCAACACCACCACTTACATGGCCTCCGTGGCTGCCAAGAAGCTGGCCGCCCTGGCCCTGGGGCTGGAGCCCGATTCCAACGCCACAGACGTGCAGAACGCCTGCCCGGCCTGCCCCGGTCTCTTCGTGACCGCGCTTCCGGACGATCCGGTTGTGATGGAGATCACGGAGCAGGACGGAGCGTTTTACATGAAGCGCGAGTACGGACCCGCGCCGCTGATTCCACAGGAAAACGGCTCCTACCGGATTGGCTCCCTGGACGAATACCTGGTGTTCCACGGCGATACCCTGGAGCACCGGCTGCCCACCCGGACCGCCGCCCTGCGCCGGGCGCAGCAGACCGCTCCGGTGGACTGCCCGCTGCGTCCGGGGGATTACTACCAGGACGAGACCCTCTGCATGCTAAAGATCAGCCGGGAGGGCGAAGGTCTTGTGATCTCCCACCCGCGCTACGGGACAACGCCCCTGTACTTTACCGCGGACCAGCGGGGAATCTTCGGTTTCGGCCCGGACTTTGTGATGTATGTCACGCCCTGCCAGGGTGGAATCTCCCTGGACGGCTACCGGGCGCGGCACATGGTCTGCCGGGCCTTATAAGGCGGACAGGACGGATCCGCTGTCGTAGATGAGCGCCAGCACCAGCTCATCCCCGTCCCGGCTGATCAGGATATCCTCCGCCATAAACAGGGCAACGCGCAGGCTGCGGCAGCTCTCTGCAATCCGCAGATCGTCCGCGCAGCGAAAGGCGGCGGTGATGCTGCCGTCGCTGTCCCACTCCACCTCCAGAAGCGAAGAGCTGGCTCTGGCAAAGCCGCGCAGCGCAGGCAGAACCGCCTTCTCAAACCACTGCCGGCCCCTGGCCAGCCGATCCGCTTCGGCCCCTCGCTTCACGTCCTGAATCGACTCCCAGACCTGCATACGCTGCCCGGGTGATAAGGCCTCAAACTCCGCGTACACCGTTTCCTCCAGTTTTTCCGTTTTTCGATAATCGTACTGTTCCATTTCCATTTCCTCCATAATTTTGCTTCATTATACCGACTATATTCAGTATATTCAAGATGAAATTTGCCACTTATAGTTAGTGATGAGGTGAAATACCATGTATGATTATAGTCCGCTGTGGCAAACGATGAGGGAAATGGGCATCACAACCTATCGGCTGATCAAGGAAGGAATTGACAAAAAAACGCTTTCAAATCTGCAGCACAATAAAAATGTTACGGTACTTACCCTGGAAAAGCTGTGTACCATATTGAATTGTTCCGTGGAAAATGTTGTCAAAATCGTGCCGGAAGAAAAAGGAGAGGAAGCTTAGTCCTCTCCTTTTTCTTCACCTTCCTTGAACTCCAGAAGATCCGAAATATCACATTTTAAAAATTCACAGAGCCTGGCCATGATGGTGAGGTCCACCCTGCTGATCTTATTTTTGCAGTAATTGTTGAGCTGCGTCCGCTGCATCAGGCATGCCTTGCAGATACTGTTCTTGCTGCAGTTATGCTCCTTCAGGTACGACTCCAGCTTTATCTCAATCCGTCCCACGCTGCACCCCCTCTTTTTCAGTACACTAATTATATGGGTAGACATGTACCAAAATAAGATGTATTATAATACAGGCTGTACATATATAACATTATGTAGTAAATCGCAACAGGAGGTATTAACAGACTATGGAAACCTATGATTACACCGAAGGCGGGGCCGGCTGCGACATCAGCTCCCAGATAGACGCCATGTCCGCCAGAGAGCTGCAGGCCGCTGCCGAAGCCATCCGGGCCATCCGTCAGACCAGCGCCCACGCGCGGCTGGACAGCAGCCGGGCCTGGTTCGACGCGGCCATTCTGCCTGCGCTGCGGGATTTCGCCGAGATGACCGCCTCCGTCCTGGTGATTGCGGACCAGGACCGCCCCATCGTCAACGCCGTCATCCGCAACTCCGAGGGGTTGGACATCACGGGCAGCTGCAAGTGCATGAAAATGGCGCTGAACCTGGCGGACCACATCTACATCGGCATGGAGGACGGCCAGCCGGCCCTCTCCCTGGTATTCGACTGCCAAAATTATATCGACTGAGCGCGGGCCACAGGCCGCGCCGGCGACCCATTGCATTCAAAAAAACCTCATGGAAACTCCATGAGGCTTCTGAGCTGGGCTACTTGGATTCGAACCAAGAAAATGACGGAGTCAGAGTCCGTTGCCTTACCATTTGGCGATAGCCCAATTTTCAGTTTTAATTCCGCAGCCCTCAGTGCCGGCTGCGGAATTTATTATATCATACTGTAAAAATTAGTCAAGCATTTTTTTCTAATTTTTTAAATAATTCCCACAATAATTGCAAAAAGCATCATTACCACGCTCAGCGCCCACAGCGGCAGGAAGGAAAATTTGATGTGTTCCTTCAGATCCACCCCGGCTAAACCGATTGCCAGGAAGGTGGGCGGAACCACCGGGCTCACGGACAGGCCCACGTTCTCGCCGATCAGCATAGCGCGTCCCACGGTGTCCAGAGTGACGCCAAAGGGCTCCACGATCTGGCCGATAATCGGCATGATACCGTAGTAGTAGGGATCCGGCCCCAGAACCATTCCCAGGGGAGCGCCCAGGGCGCCCACAATGTAGTGCAGGTAGCGCTGCAGCCCAACGGGAAGGGCGCTTATGAGCACCTTGGACATTTCCAGGACCATTCCGGTCTGGGTCATCACGCCCAGGAAAATACCCGCGCAGAGCAGGGTGACGGTCAGCATGATACTGGAAGGCGCGTGGGCCTGAATCCGCTTCTGCTGAAGCTGGGGATCCGGGTAGTTGACCGCCAGCACGATGATGGTGCCCACCATAAACACCGCGTAGGTGGGAAGCCATTTCTGCACCAGGGCGATGATCAGCACAATGGTGAAAATCAGGTTGAACCACAGCAGCTTGGGGCGTTTTAAGGAAAGATCCACGCTCTTCTCCTCGTCCGTCTCCTCGGTTTCCGCCGCCACAAGCCCCAGCTTTGCCAGGCGTTTTGTCTCCACAATACCCAGATAAACTGCGATGCCGATCAGGGAGACCAGGCCGAATATCTGCATTGGGATCATTTTGATCCACAGCTCGGTGGCATCCACATTGGCCGTGGTGGCCGCGCGGATGGTGGGGCCGCCCCAGGGCACCAGGTTCATGATACCAGTGGCCGCGCCGCAGAGCAGAAGCAGAACCGTGGGCCGGATGTGCATCTTCTTATAGATAGGCAGCATGGTCGGAATGGTGATCAGGTAGGTGGTGGCCGCCGCGCCGTCGATATGACCGATCATGGCGATGATGGAGGTGAAAATCAGGATCAGAGTGATATTTTTTCCAGCCTTTTTCACCAAACCGTCCACCAGCTTGTCAAACAGGCCCGCGTCGTTCATGATTCCGAAATAGGTCACGGAAAAAATGAACAGAATCGCCGTCTGCCAGGTGGAGCCCACACCCTTTCCGATGAAATCGGAAATATCCGCCAGGCTGAAGCCGCAGATGAGCGCTCCGATGATGGGCAGCACCGCAAAGCAGAACGCCGGAAGCGCCTTGCTCCTGAAAATCAGGAGCATCATTACAATTATAATCAGAAATCCTACCAGTGCAAGCATTTTATGTCCCCCTTTTCTCTCACTGTTTTGTCACTTTTTGGATCAGGTAGTTCAGTTTTTCCACCCAGTTGTCGCGGTCCTCCACCATGATGGTGTGGCCCCCGTTTAACAGGAACACCTCGGTGTCCGCGATGCCGTCGGTAAGCATTTTCACGTGTTCCAGAGTGCGCGCCTTGTCCAGGCTGCCGTGGGCGATGACCACCGGGCAGGCGATCTTTCCCAGGTCCGGCCTGAGGTCGTGCTCCCGCAGGGTCTTGGAGGACTGGTACACCGTCTCCTTGTCCACCTGCTTTGCGTACCCGATCATTTTCTCCTTTAACGCCGGATCGACCGGGCGGGCGAAACAACGGGAAATGAACGGCTCAAACAGTTCCATGGAAAACCACTGCTCCTGAATCCGCTTTGGCAGATCCGGGTCCCCGTGTCCGATGGCGCAGGGGCCTGTGTTGGAAAGCAGCAGACCGGCGATGCGCTGTTCCTCATCCGCTATGGCCGCCTGCAGCGCCATCACGCCTCCGGCCGAATAAGCAGCCAGAATCACCCGCTCCAGCCCCAGTTCCCGCACCAGCTCCTCCACCCGGTTTCCCAGCTCCACAATATCCCAGGGGCCCGGCGATCTGCTCCAGTCAATCACCGCGGACTGCCAGGGAATCTCCCCCTCAATCCCGTCGAATACCGCGGGCGGAGTGGCCATCCCCCCGGGTATAAAAAGCACTGCCGGCCGCTTGGGGTCCAGCTCTCTTGTTATCTTTAAATTGCTCGCCATCTTCTATCTCCTCGTTCTCATTTCTCAACCGGACCGGCGGCCGCCTCGTCCCCTGAAGCCGTTTTAAATGTTGACTTCATCGTGGATTTATTATAATATAAAATCAATTTTTTGGATAATATCAATACTCCATACCCTCCTTTCGGATTTTCCGATGGATAAGATGCACAAGTTGAAAAGGACGTGAACCGTGAATATGGAATTAAAAGAAGTACAATACATACTGGCCATCGCGGAGTGCGGCAGCCTCTCCAAAGCGGCCCAGCACCTCTACGTGGCGCAGTCATCCCTCAGCCAGTTCTTAAAAAACTATGAGGCCCAGTCCGGGTACACGCTGTTTATCCGTACACCCCAGGGGTTAAAACCCACCTGCGAGGGCGCGCTCTATATCCACACCGCCCGCCAGATCATGCGCATGCAGAACAACCTGAACAACCAGCTGATGGAACTGTCTGGGCTGCAGCGGGGAAAGGTGTGCTTCTCCCTCTCCTCCTTCCGGTCGCCCTACCTGCTCCCCCTGGTGCTGCCCGCCTTCCGCCGGAAATACCCCAATATCGAGGTCGCCATCACCGAGGCCCACATGGCCCGGCAGGAGCGCCTGCTGGCCGAGGGACGGGCGGACGTGGCGTTTTTAAGCCTTCCCCTGGAAAACCAGGAGATTCCCTATCTGAAGGTCATCGAGGAGGAAATCTTTCTGGCCGCGCCCGACGGCCATCCCATCACGGCCCAGGCCCGCCGCAATCCCGCAACCGGGCGCATGTGGATCGATTACCCCACCATGAACGGCCAGGACTTTCTGCTGTACAGCATCAACCACCGCCTGAGCACCTTTTCCGACCAGATCTTCACAGAGCACCACATCGCGCCCAAGATTATCCAGACCCACGACAGCTTTGAGACCTTAATCCGCCTGGCCGAGGTGGGCATGGGCCTGACCTTTATCCCGGAAACCTACATTGACAACCGCCACAGCCTCTCCTATTTCTCCATCGGGGAGACCGGGCAGTTCCGCACCCTGGTGCTGGGGTATCCGCCGGTGGGGTATCTCTCCAAGGCGACCCGTGCATTTTCCAATATGGTGATCGACATGCTCCAGGAGCAGCACCGGGCTCTGGACGCAAAGCTGAAGGAGGGCTCGCACATTGGACATTAAGAACATCCGCTATCTCTTTGCCATCGAGGAGCTTAAGAGCATCTCAGCGGCGGCCAAACGGCTGTACATCTCACAGCCCACCCTGAGCCAGTTTTTGAAGAAATACGAGGACGACCTGGGATACCCCATTTTCATCCGCACCAAGCAGGGGCTGAAACTGACCCGGGAGGGAACCGTCTTTCTGGACACGGCACGGGAAATTCTGCGGCTGGAACGGGATATGAGAAGCAGGCTGGCCGACGAGGCCGGCACGGTATCCGGTTCCGTGATCTTCGCCGTCTCCGCCCAGAGAGCGCCCTTCCTCATGCCCCAGGTCCTGCCGGAATTTTACCGGAAATATCCCCAGGTGACGGTAGAGATCGTGGAGGGCCGGACCAAGGATCTGGAGGAAAAGCTGCAAAAGGGGACCATCGACCTGGGCATCCTGGTGCCTCCCCTGTCGGACTCCGGAATCTGCTGCGAGGTATTTATGGATGAGGAGATTCTGCTCGCCGTGCCGAAGGGCATAGAACTGCCGGCAAACGTCCACCGCGAGCCGGGGCGTATCCCCTGGGTGGACCCGGCCGGGCTGGCGGAGTGCCCGTTTCTTCTGTACGATATCAACAACCGCCTCCACGACTTTGCCATGGAGCTGTTCTCCCGCTATGGCTTCCGTCCCGGGAACCAGCGGACCTTCCGCAACCTGACGCTGATCGCCCGCCTGGCCTCAGCCGGACTGGGGATCACCTTCCTGCCGGAGACATTTGCCGATCCCTCTTACCGGCTGGACTACTACTCCATCGGGGAGGAGGGCTGCTTCCGCCCCCTGGCCCTGGGTTTTCCCTCCGCCAAATACCGCTCCGCCGCGGTGGCGCGGTTTGCGGAGCTTCTGAAGGAAACGTTGCTGGCGGAGCAGCAGGCGTTCCGGACGGGCGGGGAACGCATGCTATAGGCATTTGCCTATACTTCTATACGCACAATCGTATTGGAAAAGGGCCTGGAAATATGGTACCCTGAATTTAACAGCAATCGAAGCATGCAAATAAGGAGGGGAACTATGCTGATTCAAAAAGCCGCAATGGCCGGCACCCTGGAATCCAGCGACGCGCAGGTCACGGTGGAGCCGGGAACGGGCGCTCTGGAGCTCTCCATTGAGAGCAATGTAATCCACCAGTTCGGGCGGCAGATCCGCCGGACCGTACTGGACACCTTAACCCGCCTGGACGTGACGGACGCCAGGATCACCGTGGTGGACAAGGGCGCCTTAGACTGCACCCTGAAGGCGCGGGTGGAATGCGCCGTGTACCGTTCCGCCGGACAGACGGAACATCTTCCGTGGGGAGGTGCGATTCAATGACTCATCCTGACAAAAAGCGTCTGAGACGCTCCATGATGTTTTTAAACTGCCAGAAACCGGGGCTGATCAAGGACCCGTACATCTACGGCGCGGACTCCATTATGCTGGATCTGGAGGACGCCGTGGCGGAGAACCAGAAGGACGCGGCCCGCTACTCCCTGTTCCATGCTCTGAGGGAAATCGACTACCGCGGCGTGGAGCGGGTGGTGCGCATCAACGGCCTGGACACGCCCCACTGGCGGGAGGACATCCGGGTCTGTGTGGCCGGAGGGGCCGACACCATCCGCATCGCTAAAACCGAGCGCGCCCAGGATGTGCGCGTGGTGGAGGAAGCCGTAACCGCGGCCGAGGAAGAATTTGGCGTGCCGGTTGGCAGAACCCTGCTGATGGCGGCCATCGAGTCCACCCGCGGCGTGTTAAACGCCCTGGAAATCTGCGAGTCCTCGGAGCGGCTCTTCGGAATCGCCTTAAGCGGCGGGGACTACACCAAGGATTTGCAGACCGTGATCTCCGGAACCGGCGTGGAGCTGGCCGGGGCCAGGCAGCACATGATCATCGCGGCCAGGGCGGCGGGCGTCCAGTGTTTTGACACCGTGTTCACCAATCTGGACGACATGGAGGGATTTGAGCGGGAGGTGCGGATGATCAAGATGATGGGATTTGACGGCAAGAGCCTGGTCAATCCCCGGCAGATCGAGATCGTCCACAAAATCTTCACTCCCACCCGCAAGGAGATCATTTTCGCAGAGAAGGTGGTGCGGGAGATTGACGAGAAAAAGGCCCAGGGCATCGGCGTTTTCACCGTGGATGGTAAGATGATCGACATCGCATTCTACGACGGAGCCATGAGAACGCTGCGGCTGGCAAAAGCATCCGGTGTATATGAGGGGGATTTGTAAAATGATCAATCAGGTTGGACGAGAGATTCCCGACGAGCTTCTGGCCCGGTACGGGAAAAAAGGATTTGAGGGGTCCTATGCAAGGGACGACGAGCAGTACCGCAAGGCGGCTCCCACCGTGCGCGCCGTGGTGGACCCAAAACAGGAGAAACAAGTCGGCTCCATCCGGGAAGCATTGGAGAAATGCGGGCTGAAGGACGGCATGGTGCTCTCCTTCCACCACCATTTCCGGGACGGGGATTATATTGTCAACATGGTAATGGAACAGGTAAACGCCATGGGCGTGAAGGATATCACCATCTGCGCCAGCTCCCTTGGAGCTGCCCATGATCCGGTGGCAGCGCTCATCGAAGAGGGCGTGGTCACGGGCATCCAATCCTCCGGCGTGCGGGGCAAGATCGGCGAGGCCATCTCCTACGGCAAGCTGAAAACCCCGGCCATCATCCGCTCCCACGGCGGGCGGGTGCGGGCCATCGAGGAGGGCGACGTGCACATCGACATCGCCTTTATCGGCGCTCCCACCTCCGACGCCTTCGGAAATGCCAGAGGCGTGGGCGGAAAGAGCGACTGCGGCGTGCTCTCCTACTCCATGGTGGACGCCAGGTACGCGGACCACGTGGTGGTGATCACTGACTGTCTGGTGCCCTTCCCCAACTTCCCGCCCAGCATCTCCATGGTGGACGTGGACTACGTGTGTGTGGTGGACGAGATCGGCAACCCGGCCAAGATTGTCAGCAACGCGGTGCGCATGACCAAGGACGTGCGGGAGCTGAAGATGGCGGAGTATTGTACCAGGCTCATTGAGCTGTCGCCGTTTTTTAAGGACGGTTTCTCCTTCCAGACCGGCGCGGGCGGAGCTTCGCTGGCGGTGAATACGATGCTGCGGCCGATTATGGAGGAGAAAGATATCCACATGAGCTTTGCCATCGGCGGCATTACCAAACCCATGTGCGATCTTCTGGACGCGGGGCTGGTGCGCAATATTGTGGATGCGCAGGCCTTTGATCTGGGGGCGATTGAGTCCATTAAGAACAATCCGAGGCATTTTGAGATTTCTACTTCCGAGTATGCCAATCCTTTGAATAAGGGGGCCTTTGTCAATAAACTTGATTTTGTGATTCTGGGGGCGCTGGAGGTTGACGTGGATTTCAACGTCAACGTGGTGACCGGCTCCGACGGAATCGTGCGCGGGGCTCCGGGTGGGCATCCGGATACGGCGGCCGGGTCCAACTGTTCCATTATCGTGGCCCCGCTGGTCCGCGGGCGCATTCCCACTGTCTGCGACAAGGTGGTGACGGTGGTGACGCCCGGTGAGGCGGTGGATATCGTGGTGACGGATTACGGCATTGCAATTAATCCCAGGCGGACGGATCTGATCGAGGCGTATGAGGGGTGCGGGCTTCCGATTTGTAGGATTGAGGAGCTGCGTGATATCGCTTATTCCATTGTGGGAACGCCGGATGAGATTCAGTTTAAGGACCGGGTTGTGGGGATTATTGAAAGCCGGGACGGGACGATTCTGGATGTAGTGAGGGAAATTAAGGAGTATGAGTTTGTGGAGGAGTAAAGGGGATGTAGTTAATTAGATTGTTTTTTGTGGGTGGGGTGATTGGAAGGGGGATTTTGAAATAGGGGTGTCGAAATGTAAGATCGTAGAATTATAGATATTGGATATGGACTGCGGCGGCCGGACGCGGGTTTTGGGGCGGGTGCGGCTGAGGTGGGATGGGGCCGGCTCTGCGGGAAGATGAATTGCAGGGCCGGCTTCGTTTTTGGGGTGGGGTTAGGATGCGGGTGGGTGGGGTTTTGGGGCGGTGTTGGGTCGAGTTTTTGGGGGGCGGGTGGACTGGCCTCGTTTCGTTAGTTAAGAAGTGGGCGGAGGCTGGGCGGATGATTTTGGCAGGTAAAATGTGTAAATTTTTATGATTTTTTATCGGCGGGTGGATTTTGGCCGCTGATTCCTCGGGCGGGCATGTTTTCCTTGTTTTGAGCATTTTCCTTATTTTGAACTTTTTCCACATTTTGAACAGCTTGAAGCTGCTGAGATTCGTTTGGTCCGATTGAGTCCTATTTCCAATAGGATTCGATTTTGCGGCTGATCCGGTCTGGGAGCGTCGTTTTTCCTGCCGCGCCGCTGAAGGCCACCTGCCCCATCCGGCTCATGCCAGCGTAATGGAAGAATTCGTCCATGGCGCGCAGCGGCCCGCGGCTCTGGCCGAACAGCCAGGAGAAGGGGGCCGGAGTGTTGCAGGCGGTCAGAAGAAGGTATCGCTGGCTCCTGGACAGGCGCGGCTGGGGCCTTGCGCTCTTCTCTCCCATGGCGGTTCCCAAAAGGCGGTCAAACATATTTTTTACCGCGGCCGGGACATTGGCCCAGTAGGCGGGGGCGGCTAAGACTACGGCGTCGCAGGACTTTAAAAGCGCTGCTATTTCCTGGCTGTCGTCCTGGTGCGGGCAGCGGCCGGTCTCAATGCAGCCGCGGCAGCCGCGGCAGAATGCAATGTTTTTCTCGTACAGGTTGATGGTCTGTACCTGCCAGCCTGCGCGTTTTGCAGCGGATGTGGCGCAGAGGAGCATGGCGGCGGTGGAACCGCTTTTGTGGGGACTGCCGAGGATGGCCAAGAGGGTTTTGGGGGCGCGTGAGGTGGGGTGTGGGTTGTTCATGGGAGATTCCTTTCGATTTTGGGGGTTTAGGGCGTTGGGATACGACAGGCCGCAATACGGACCGTAATCAGCGTGATTATTGCCCGGTTTATTGGTGTCAGGGATTCTTTTACAATTTGGCCAGGCGGCTGTTTAGCCTTATCAACAAAAATTCAGTCTGTCATTCCTTTCTAAATATGGGGCACAGTGACAAACAGCGGCAGTTATATGGCTTTCGGGACGGGGCGGCTATTCAGGGTTGGGACTGATCAGCCGTCTGTTTTCGCTTCCCATCCCGGCTCCGCCGCGATGGAGCGATATAGCAGGTCGTAGCTGTAATCCAGAAACTCCCGCCGGGACCGCTTCATCACAAGCTCAATGTATTCCGACTTATCCGACGCCATCCGAATCAGGCCGGACAATCCGGCCCAGAATGCGAACACCGTGGGCAGCACCTGGAGGTCGGGCCGGAATTGGCCGGTTCGGATTCCCTCCTCCAGCAGACCGGCGATATCGCGGTTGATGGCCTCGCCCACCTGGAATATCTCCTGCTCCACCGGCGGCATGTTTTGAGGTGCTCCGGCGAAATCCAGCGGAATCCGGCCCAGTGCGGACTCAAAATAATAGGGATACTGCTCCTGAAAACGCTCCAGCGCCAGACAGATTCCCCGGTACTGCCTCTGCACGCCGTCCTCCCCGGCCAAAGCCTGGCGGATCGAGTCACGAAGCAGTTCCATGCTGCGCAGGACCAGCAGCCGGACGATCTCCTCCTTGTCCTGGAAATACACGTACAGGGTGGCTTTGCTGTAGCCCGCCTCCCGGGCGATATCGTCCACGGTGACGGAGGTGACACCGCGCTCGGAGAACAGGCGCTGGGCAGCGTCGGAAATGCGGGCGCGGTGGGTGTCGGGGGGTTCTTTTTTTCTTCGGGCCATGGGTGGGAGCTCCTTTATGTTAATTTTAATCCATGTATTTAATTAAACTATTGGTTTAATTAATAATATCACCGAATTTCTTATCCGTCAAGCTTGGCGGGCCAATCTTTATCGATTCTTGGTTCATTCATCGCCTATTCTATCGGCAGCAATCTTTAATGTTTACTCTGTATCGCAAATCCGTGTTTTTTGGGTGGGGGCATTTTACAGCTGGGGCTTGTTTGGAAGAAAAAAGTCCCATACCCAGCGCACTCATCACGCAGGGCACAGGACATTTTCAGGCCGGCTTTGCCAGCGTTTAAAAACGTTTGATCAAATCTGTCGTATTTTCCATACCGTTTCGCAGCATTTCGATCTCATTTTTCATCCGATGTATTTATATTTTCTCCAAGGTTTCAATTACATAGTCCGTGAATTCTTTCGTGCTGGCATCCTCGGGCATGGTAGTCAAGACTACCCTGCGCTCCGTAATGGTGCAGATGTCCAGTGCGTCGTCCAGTTTTTTCTTGCGGTCGCCGTAGCCGATATGGGCCAGCAACATTCCCACCGCACGGATCAGACTGCAGGGGTCTGCGTACTCCCCTCTGCCGTGGCTGATCAGGTAGGGCGCGGTGCCGTGGATGGCCTCGAACATGGCGTACTTGTTGCCCAGGTTCGAGGATGAAGCGGTGCCGAGGCCGCCTTGATGCTCTGCCGCCACGTCGGTCACGATGTCGCCGTAGAGGTTGGGAAGTACGATCACCTCAATGCCTTTATTGAACTCCGGGTCCAGCATTTTGGCGCACATGGCGTCCACCAGGCGCTCCTGGATTTCGATTTCCGGATACTCTTCACCGACTTTGCGCACAGCCTTGATGAAGTTACCATCCGCCAGCTTTACGATGTTGGCTTTTGTCACGATGGTCACGTTCTTCTTACCGTTCTTTCTGGCGAATTCAAAGGCCGCACGGGCGATACGCTCGCTGCCCTGCCTGGTTTGAACCTTGAAGTCCACGGCCAGGTCCTCGTTCACCTGGATGCCCTTGTTGCCCCAGATGTACTCGCCCTCGATATTTTCGCGGAAAAAGGTCCAGTCGATGTTCTTCTCCGGGATACGGATGGGGCGCACGGCTGCGAACAGCTCCAGGCCGCGGCGCAGCAGACTGTTGGCGCTGACCAGGTTGGGCCAGGGATCGCCGGCCCTGGGCGTCACCATAGGACCTTTGAGCAGCACGTCGCACTGCTTGATCTCCTCGAATACCTCGTCCGGCAGGCTTTGGAGTTTGGCGGCGCGGTTCTCAATGGTCATGCCGTTGATGGGACGAAGTACGATATGGCCAAAGGCGATTTCCTCCTCCATTAGGGCTTTCAGGACCCGGACGGCCTGATCCATGATGATCGGGCCGATGCCGTCGCCGGGAAGGATGCCCACCACGATTTTTTCCATTTTGGAAAAGTCCTTGACTTCGTTGTCCGCTTTCATCCGCTCGATTCGCTGATACTCTTCTGCAATCAGTTCCCCAAATTTCTGCTTTGCAAGTTCAATGCTCTCCACTTTTTTACCCCTCCTGTAAGTTTACATTTTTGATGGCTTTAGTATAGCGCAGGAATTGGTATATGGAAAATACATTTTTGTCCTGCTGGGGTATAGGGGGAATGCAGATGGTTTGGGGCGGGTATTCTGGGGTGGGTTGGCGGCATATTAACGGCATGGCGGTGAGGTATTAGCTTACACTGGCGGCGGGTTGGCGGCGTATTGGCGGCGCATTGGTGGCGCATTGGCGGTAAATTGGCAGCGTTTTAGTCGCGTATTGGTGGCTCCTTGGCAGCTCATTGGCGGCGTATTGGTGGCTCGTTGGTGACGCATTGGCGGCGCATTGGTGGCGTATTGGCGGCGCATTGGTGGCGTATTGGCGGTAAATTGGCAGCGTTTTAGTCGCGTCTTGGTGGCTTATTGGCGACGTATTGGTGGCTCCTTGGCGGCTTATTAGTGGCTCATTGGTGGCGTATTAGCAGCGTATTGCCCGGTGCATTCCTCATGCTCTGTGATCCGCCAGGCAGTCCCCAAGTACCCGCAAAAACTCCCGGGCGCTGCGGGACAGCCCGCCCTTTTTCGGGTAAGCGGCCACCAACTGCCAGGAGGCTCCCAGACTCTCATCCAGCTGAAAACAGGCCAGGCCCTCCATTCCGGAATACAAGGTCAAGTAGGAGCCAGGCAGAAAGGTCACCCCCAGCCCGGCTGCGGTCAGCCGCTTGGCCGTCTCCATACTCTTAGTCTCAAAGCGGATATCCGGCGTGATCCCACATGTTTCCAGAATCTGATCCGCCACCTGCCGCAATTTCTGGCCTCTGGCCACCATGATAAAAGGCGAGTTCCCGAGCAGCTGCAAGTCCTCATCCAACAGCCTTCTCCCCTCCGGGAAACCAAAACGGCCGGTCATTCCCCCCGGAATCACCAGATAAAATGGATCGTCAAAAAATGCCTCATAGGCCAGCGCTGCATTTTCCTCCTGAAAATGCATGATGCTGAAATCAGTCTTGTCTGCCAACAGCAGCCGGTCCAGCTCCGTGGAGTTATTTTCCCGGAAACGAACCCGGATACCGGGGTACTGCGCAGAAAAAGCTGGAAGCACCATGGGCAAAAGATATGCGCCCAGATTCTGCGGCATGCCAAAGGTGATGGTTCCGCGCTTCATGTCCTGGAATTCCTCCACTGTGAGCTCCAGACGGCGGTACAGGCTGCGAATAGCATGCAGCCTGTCTAACAGTACCCTTCCTACCTCTGTGGGCTCCACGCCCCTGCTGGTGCGTTTAAAGATCATCAGGCCAAATTCCTCCTCCACCTGCCGGAGGACCTGGCTCAGGGACGGCTGGGCAATATAGAGCTCGGCCGCCGCTCTGGAAATAGAACCGCAGTCGCGGATGGTCAGGAGGTAGCGAATCTCCTGCTCGGTTAGGTTGGATCCCGCTGGGCTGCCAGGTATTGCCCTGGTACCGGGTAATGCCGCACTACTTGGTAATGCCGCGCTACTCGATAATGCCTCCCTACTTGGTAATGCCTCGCTACCGGGTAATGCCTCGCTACTTGGTAATGCCTCGCTACCGGGTAATACCTCGCTACTTGGCAATATTTCACGATTGGTTAGTGCCTTGTTGGCAGGTAGCGCCTCACCACCGGGCAACACTTCGCAGCTTCTGACAATTTCCTCCATAATGCCCAGCACTGCCTCCCCCTCCGGAGTTGTCCTCAGCCCTTCCGGGGTCCGCCGGAATAAGCGGACATTGAAGTCCTGTTCCATTTTCTTCAACGTCCTGGCCATGGTGGACGCATCCTTTCCCAGAAGCGCTGCCCCGCCCCGGATGCTTCCAGTCTCTGCGATGGCTGTGATGTAGCGCAGTTGTTTCCCGTTCACTCCAATGACCTCCCTTGACTTTGATCATAAAATGTGGCGAAGGTAAATGTTTCAGCCGGATTGGCAATACAGTATTTTCGAAACGTAGGCGTTTTCGATCCGGCTGCGTTTTGCTTAATTATAGATATTATAGACGGCTTTGAGATGTTGCTCAAGCGTTTTAGGTGTTGGTTTGTGAGTTGTGTTGATATTTTGCGATATGGAAGCCTTTATTTATTGTGGGAACTGGGGAAAGTCAAGAATTTGACGACGATTCTCCATAATTATTTTCTGAAATTATCGTTTAAGGAAGAAAAAATCGCCTGCACGGCTGCTGTTAAGCTGCCAATACAGGCGGTGTATAGTCTAATACAGATCGATGATTTTATGACCGACGAGGCTATAAAAATTTCTGTGTCTTTCGACCGACAGATCGGTATTTCTGCAAACAGCCGAAAATGCTTTGCGCCGCCTGATTTACTTCGCTACCACTATTTATTAAATTTGTCCTCCAATGTATACACAGCCGACCCAAAAGCCACCACATGGGACAGACTTCTCGGGCTCACCTTCTCCTCATCCACCTTCGCTTCTCTGCACAACTTTTTTAAACTCTTGTGAATCGCCACCCGATCCCAGCATTTTCCTGAACGGCTTATAAAAATAGGGCCTTCCAAAATCTTGGCGCTTTCAGCGAATCCCCCCAGCTCCTGCCTCAGCTGGTCAGGAATCACCACGATTTTCCGATGGTTTCCCCGCGGAACCGCAATGTATCCATCTCTGACCGCTTCCACCGTAACATACTGGTGTTCGCTGACATTGATCTTAGTCTGCGCCAAAACCTGCATGAGATAATACAGACGCAAATTGTCATGCCGTTTGGCAGCCCTCAACAACCGCTTGTATTCCAAAACCGTCATTTCCTTTCCGGCATCCACAACACGGCTCCGGTCCACGCGGGGCGTCGCCATTTGGAGATCCCAGCCGGCAAACTTAAAAAAAGTATTGACCGCCACGATCTTGGAGCATGCTCCCCGTAAGGTATAATGATCTAACAAATACTGCCGGTACGTTTCACACAATCCTTCGTCAATCGTTTTCCCCTTCTGGTATTCACAGAATTGGGCCAGATCCCCTCTGTATTTCTGGTATGTCGCCTTAGAATAGCCAGACTTTGCAAGATAATGGTTATATTGACTTAAAAGCTCGGGAGTAATGGTATAATTCATAACGCTTTATCCACACTTTCATGGAAATAATTATATTTGTGACATAACTTGCCGCTTTTTCAACATAATATATTGTATTCCTGAAAATATGGCAGAACCGTTACAACCGTTACAGAAAGGACCTGCTATGATTATTTTTTTATTATTTTTTTTGCTGAGCCTGATTTTCCTGCTAT